>Ga0172372_10000773_pt1 | contig 49044 bp, 33 predicted proteins | sample LakKiv5m_2_FD_114544 | JGI IMG/M metagenome (GOLD analysis project Ga0172372, IMG submission 114544) | Freshwater microbial communities from Kabuno Bay, South-Kivu, Congo - kab_092012_9.5m | ecosystem: Environmental > Aquatic > Freshwater > Lake | place: Democratic Republic of the Congo...
ATAGCGGTCGAAACCCGCCGGCTCGATGTATTCCACCACCGGCAAGTGTTTTGGAGAAGGCCGCAAGTATTGTCCCAAGGTCAACACGGTGACACGGTGATCGCGCAAATCGTCCATCGCCTTTAGCACCTCCTCCTCGCGCTCGCCGAGACCGAGCATGATGCCGCTCTTGGTGGCGCAGCGCCGCCCCATCTTTTCAGCCATTTCGCGGGCGGTGCGGAGCACCTTCAGAGAGCGCCAGTATTCCGCCTTCGAGCGCACCACGGGAGTGAGCCGCTCGACTGTCTCCAGGTTGTGGTTAAAGATGGCCGGAGCCGCCTCGACCACGATCCAGAGGGAATCGTCGCGTCCGATGAAGTCGGGCACGAGCACCTCGATCACCGTCTGCGGATTCCGTTCGCGCACCTTGTAAATGACGTTGGCGAAATGGCAGGCCCCGCCGTCGGGAAGATCGTCGCGCGCCACCGCAGTGATGACGACATGATTCAGCTTCATCCGCGAGACCGCTTCGGCGACGCGGTCGGGCTCGTCGACCTCGAGCGGCAGGGGGCGGCGCGTATCGACGGCACAAAAACCACAGGCGCGGGTGCATCGGTCGCCCGCAATCATGAGGGTCGCGGTCCCCTGCCCCCAGCATTCCCAACGGTTCGGGCATTGCGCCTCTTCACACACGGTCACGAGCTTCAGGTCGTCGATGAGCCCCTTGGTGTCCCAAAAGACCGGATTGTTCGGCAACCGCACACGGATCCAGGAGGGCTTGCGCTCCTGATGCAGCTTGGGATCGATTTTAACAGGCATGGAGGAAAGGTTCAGTCGAGGAAGGCAACGGGAATGGTTTTCCGGAAAAAGGGAATCCCGTCTCATTGGCCGGACACCGCCCCGCTCCTTCATCCGCCGGGCAACGTGACACCGGGCCGAAACCTCGGGAACAAGGTTCGCCAAGGGCGTCCTTTTCGCAACCAGATTCAATTCAAACGCTCTCTCATCCACGGGTTGGCCCGTTCGGCGTCTCCGCCCCGTCAACCCTTGCCAAGGGCGCCTTGAAAGATACCGAGATACCAAAACCAGATCGCCGGACCCGTGAAGACCCAGAGGAAAGCCCCCAGCGTCAGGTAGGGACCAAACGGCAGCGGGCGCGACCACGTTTCCCGAAAGACCAGCTTCTGCGACAATCCCACCAACGCACCCACCACCGAGGCCGCGAAAATGGTGAAGAGCGCCGCCTGCCAACCAAGGAAGGCACCGATCATGGCCATGAACTTCACATCGCCGAAGCCCATCGCCTCGCGCGGAACAACGGCCGAAGTGATTTTGCCACTGACCCTCTTGACGGTATCAAGTTCGATCCGCCTTCCATCCACCTCGAGGCAATCGCCCAGGATTCGGAAGCCCCCCTCCTTGAACGCGACCTGCTCTCCATCGAACAAGAGCTCCTTCGTGCCCAGCTCGAGACGGTCCCAGTTGCGAAAAAAGACGTCGCCCCACTCGTAGCCATGCTCTCCCAGTCTGATGAGGATAGGCGCCTCCTCGCCACCCGGTTGCGAGATCTCGAAATCAACCGGCTCGTCCCAGCGATGATGGATCTTGCCAAACATCATCTTGCCCATCAGCACGATCAGCCAGAGGAAGCCAAAGCCGACCGCAGCGCCGGTCACCCCCTGCAGCCCGCCTCGCCACCAGATCGCTTCCCCCTGCAGGGCGGGCACCGCAAAACTCGCGACCAAGCCGGCGACGGTGCCCCCGATCGTGATCGAATCCGGAATGATGAAGTGGTCGAAATCGATGAAAGTCGCCGCGATCAGCAAAGCCGCAAACACCCAAAGCGCCAGCACTCCCTGCCACTCATATCGGGCGATGCCGTGCTTGAACAGGGCGAGAAAACAGATCGCGGTGAGCAGTTCGACGAGAAAATAACGAAAAGCGATCGGCGAGTGACACCACCGGCACTTCCCTCGCAGCATCACCCACGTGACCAGAGGGACGTTCAGCCAAAGGGGAATCTGCGTCTTGCAGTTCGGACAGAAGGACCGCCTCGGCTCGTTCACGCTGAGACCGTTCGGCACGCGGTAAATCACCACGTTCAAAAACGACCCAATGCAGGCCCCAATGGCGAAGGCCATGACCGGTAGAAAGAACTCGAACAAAAACAGCGGCGACATGGCAGGGGTTGGGAAGATCTTCGCTTAGGAACCCCGTAAAGTCTAGAAATGATAGATTTTACCCATCTCGTTTCTGGATTGGAGCCTCTGTCGGCTCGCGACGAGAAAGAGCCTTTCCGAGAGTCGCTTTCCGAGCCATATCACTCCTCTCACGATGCAGCGCCCCCTCCTCATTCTCTGCGTCTTCCTCGGTGCCGTCCGTGGTGGACTCCTTCCCGCCGCCGAGCCGGTGAAGATCCTCTTCGACACCGACATGGCCACCGACTGCGATGACGCCGGAGCCATGGCCGTGCTCCACACCCTCGCGGACCGCAGGGAATGCGAGATCCTTGCCACGGTTGCGAGCGTGTCAGATCCGAACGCCCTCGCCACCGTCGACGCCATCAATCGCTACCGCGGACGGCCCGACCTGCCGCTTGGATGGGTCAAGGGCGGCGGCGTGCGAATGCCTTCGAAGTTCACCGGCCACATCGCCAGGGAGTTCCCCCATCGCCCCGTATCCGACGCCGAATTTCCCGACGCGGTCGACGTTTATCGCGAAATCCTCACCTCCCAGCCGGACCGCTCCGTCATCCTCGTCACGGTCGGCTATCTCACCAACGTGAGTCGCCTCCTTCGATCCTCCGGCGGAACGGAGCTCGTCCGCGCCAAGGTCGCCAAGTGGATCTGCATGGGTGGCAATTTCATCGGCGATCCGCCAAAGGACGACCTCACGCTCGGAAACGTGAATTTTCAGCGCGACGCCTCATCCGCCCATCATGCGATCCACCACTGGCCCGGGGAGATCGTCTTCGCCGGACGCGAGGTCTGCTCGGTGCCGAGCGGGCTCGCGATCGGCGCAGCCCTGACAAACACGCCAAAAGACAATCCCGTGCGCCGCGCCTACGAGCACTACTTCGGCGGCACCGCCCGTGACCGCCACGTCGCCGATCTCGCCGCGGTGCTCTGCGCGGTCCGAGGCGCGGCGGATTGCTGGGATCTCTCAGCGCCGGGGCGGATGGATTTGCGCGAAGACATGACCTTTGCGTGGATTCCCGATCCGGCGGGGCGTCAACGGCATTTGCTGAAGAAGTCAGGCAACGACCGGCAGGTCGAGCGCGTGCTGGAGACCCTGCTGGTGGCGCCCGCGAAAGAATGACGTGAGTTGATTCCCCGCGAACGAAGCGAAAGCTACCGCGTCCCGGAACCGATCCCCATGAAGCCTCTCTTCTCCCTTCTCGCTCTTCTTTTTCTCCTCACGCCATCCGCGCGATCGGCGCACATCGTCTGCCTCACCGTCGAGGAACCGAACAACTACGACGCGGTGAACGCCTGCCGCGGCCTCGCCGAAACGGAATGGAAGGCACTCGGCCACCGCGTCACCCTCATCGAGGGCAATCACGAACTGCCGACGAATTTCGAAGGCTTCGTCGAAGCAATGAAATCGGCCGATCTCCTCGTCGTCTTCGTCCGCCGCGCCACCCCGCCGCGCGAGCAGCTCGACGCCATCCGCGCTCACCTCGCCGCCGGCAAGCCGCTCCTCGGAGTCCGCACGGCGAACCACGCCTTCATTCCGCAAGCCAACAAGCCCGTGACAGATCCGGCACTCTCGACCTGGCCGGACTTCGTGCCCGACGTGCTCGGCTGCGACAACACCGGCTACGAGACGAAGGGTCTGCCCTACCAAGTCAGCCTCCACCCGCAGGCCCCGGCGGACAGTTCCTTGCTCGAGGGCGTCGATCCCACGGCGATCCTCGGACATGTCTCGATGTATCGGGTGCTGCCACTCGCCGCGGATGCCACCCCCCTCTTGCTGGGCAAAGCCAAAGAGATCGAGCCGGCCCAACCGCTCGCGTGGACGCGTTTTTACGGGCCGAAGAAAGCCCGGATTTTCTACACCAGCCTAGGCGCGCCGGACGACGTCACCCAGCCGGCCCTGCGTCGCCTGATCACGAACGCGGTGCGCTGGACGCTGGAGAAGACTGAGTGATCCCGGCGAAGAATGCGGGCCTACGGAACACACTGAATACGCGGAAACAAAAAGGAATCAAAGCCTCTTCGTCGAACCTCAATGACGGAAGACCTCGGATTGATCAGATCTCGGACTCTTGTATTTCCGTTTTTTCCGCCTGTTCCGTAGGCCGCCTCTTCTCCGCTCGATTGTAGACCGCCCCCCTGTTGACTCGAAAGACGCGCTCGCGTCCTTGTCCTTCGCGACAAAACCTGTTTGCCTCCCCCTTCATGAAACTCCGACTGATTTCCGCAGGGATCGCCTGCTGCGCTTCCTCCACCACCCTTCCCGCCGTTGCCGAGGTGACGCCCCAAACCGTGGCCTATGTCGAGAATGGACACGCCCGCCACGTCCTCGATCTTTACGCACCGGCCGGAGCCGAGGACCTGCCCGTCGTCTTCTGGATCCACGGAGGCGGTTGGCAGACGGGAGACAAGGCGAACGTGCAAGAGAAGCCGAGCTACTTTCTCGAGCAGGGCTTCATCTTCGTCTCGATCAATCACCGCCTCCTCCCCGAGGTCGTGATGGAGGAACTCGTCGGCGATGTTGCGAAGGCCTTCGCGTGGGTGCAGCGCCACATCGCCGAGCATGGAGGCGACCCCTCGCGCGTGCTCGTCGGCGGCCACTCCTCGGGCGCCCAGCTCGCGGCGCTGCTCTGCACGGACGATCGTTGGCTGAAGAAGGAAAGCGTCTCCTTCGACGTCCTCATCGGATGTGTCCCGGTCGATGGCGACACCTACGACATCCCCGCCATCATCGAAGTCGCCGAGACGCGCCGCCGCGTCCATCACGAACCGCAGGCCGCCTTCGGCCATCGGCAGAAATTCGGCAATGATCCCGCGAAACACGTCGATTTCTCCGCCGTCACCCACGTGGCGAAGGACAGGGGAATCCCGCCCTTTCTCATCATTCATGTCGCCGATCACCCTGACAATGCCGCCCAGGCGCGTCGGTTCGGTTCGGTCCTGAAGGAGGCCGGGCTGCCCGTGACGGTGCACGGCCAGAAGGAAACGAACCACACCCGGATCAACGCCGAGATCGGCACCGAAGGCGATCCGGTGACGCCGGTGCTCTCGAAGTTTGTCATGCAGTGCCTCCTCACAGACCCCTGATCCAACGCTTTCAGCCTTGCAAGGGGCGTTGTCCGCCATCATTCTCCCGCCATGAAACATTCCCGTCTCGCTGTCGCGGCCCTGGCCGCCATCGTCCTCCCCTTTGTCCTCCAAGCTGCCGAGGAGGGATTCACTCCACTTTTCAATGGCAAGGACCTTTCGGGCTGGAAGAATCCCTACGAGTGGGGCAAGGCCGAGATCGTCGGCGATGAGATTCACCTCACCGCCGACAAGAAGTTCTTCCTTGTGACCGAGGCCCAGTATGGTGACTTCGTCTTCGAGGGCGAAGTCCACCTGCCCGAGGGACAGGCGAACTCCGGCTTCATGTTCCGCTGCCACGTCGAACCGAACAAGGTCTACGGCTACCAGTGCGAGATCGACGGATCGGATCGCCGCTGGTCAGGCGGTCTCTACGACGAAGGCCGCAACCAGTGGCTCTGGCCCAGCCAGAAAGGCCGCACCAAAGTCGAAGCCGCGCTCGCGCATGAGGCTGAATCCCAAGCGCATTTCAAGAAGCCCGAAATCCAGAACGCCCTCAAGCGGAATGACTGGAACCACGTCCGCATCACCGCCAAGGGCCACCAGCTGAAGATCGAGCTCAACGGCGTGATCGTCACCGAATACACCGACGAGACCGACGCCAAAGGCCACCTCGGCATTCAGCACCACGGGGAAAAGGGCCAGACCTATCGCTTCCGCGATCTGAAGATCAAGCCGCTCTGATTCCCGCCCCGCTCTCCCGACATGCGCCTCATCGTCCCGAAGTGGTTCGACCTGCACGCCCATTTCCGACAGGGGGCGAACGTATCGAGCTACCTGGCCGATCACCGTTTGATGGGCTGCGCCGGGGCGCTCGCGATGCCGAATACGCGGCCACCGGTCGCTGCGGTCTCGGGGCCGAAGACGGAGAAGGCCTGGTCGATTGAGGCCTACCGCGACGAACTTCTCGCGGCCGGGGCCGATGCCTTCGAGCGGCTTCTCGTTCCGCTCTACCTCACCCGCGACACGAACCCGGAGATGATCGCCGAAGGCACTGCTTCCGGCCTGCTCCAAGCCTGCAAGTATTACCCGCCCCACGGCACGACAAATTCCGAGCACGGCGTGCCCATGGTCGAGTGGATCGGGAGCGACGTCGTCCGCGCGATGGAGGATCACGGCGTCGTCCTTTGCGTCCACGGCGAACAACACGCCCTTGTCGGACCTGCCTACTTCGATGAAAAACAAAATGCCGAGTCGGTTTTTTACACCGAAACGATGCCGAGGCTGCAGGAGGCCCACCCGCGTCTGCGCATCGTCTGCGAGCACATCACCACCGCCGCCGCCGCGCGATTCGTCGCCTCCGCCGGAGAAAATGTCGGCGCGACAATCACACCGCAACACCTCCTCTACACCGTCGGTCACCTCGTGCAGGGCTTGAAATATCACCTCTACTGCCTGCCCCTTGTGAAGTTCGAAGCCGACCGCGCCGCTCTGCGCGAGGCCGTACTTTCACCCGGTCAAACGCGCTTTTTCGCCGGCACCGACAGCGCGCCCCACACCGCCAAGGCGACCGAATGCGGCTGTGCGGCCGGCTGTTACACGGGGGGCTGCGCTCCCCAGCTCTACGCGATGGCCTTCGAGGAAGCCGGCGCCGATCTCGGATCCGCCGCCGGACGCGACGCCTTCGTGCGATTCCTTGGCACGAACGGACCCGCTTTCTACGGATTCCCGGCCTCGGTGGAAACCTTCACCCTCGCCCGCACGCCTTTCACGACGACGCCACAGGTCACCGCCGAAGGTCCCGTCACCCCCCTGCCCCACGGTATGGGTCTGACCCTGACATGGAGTCTTGAGAGCGCGGCAGGTTGAGATCGGTGCGAGGCCAGCCGGCTGAAGGGACTCGCCGAGGAAATCAGGCGCCTCGAGCAGTTGGCAGCCAAACCGCCCTCGACGCCGGATCCTGATGAAACCGAACCAGCACCAACCCCCGGCTTGACTCCCGCCCCGGCCGTGGGGAATCTTTTAGCCGATGATGTGGGAAGGCGTTTTCAAAGGGTCGCGGTGGTTGGTAGGCATCGGCCTGCTGGGCCTCTCCTGGCATTGGGGCACGAAGGAACAGGACCCGATCGACGTGATGCGGCTATTGTTGGCGGCCCTGACCTTCTTTGGCGGGGTGGCAGTGATGTGGAAGCCGATCTTTTACCTCGCGACGCGTCCGCTGATGGCGTTGGTCGACGGAATCTTCCTGCCTGGTGGTCGCCTCGAAAAGCCGCTCCTGAACCTGAAGCTCCCTGCCCACTACCTCGACGAGGCCCGCTACGAGGAGGCGCTCGCTGAATACCAGCAGATCATGAAACACTATCCCGACGAAACGGAGGCCTACGAAAAATCCATCTGGCTCGAGGCAGCGGTCTTCAAACGTCAGTCCGCGGCGAGGGCGGTGCTGAAGAAGGCAAAGCAGCGGAGACTGGCGCTGGATCCGCTGATGGTGAGCCTGGCCGAGGCAAGGGGGCAGGAATAAACCGCGCCCGGAAGGAATAAACGCCGCCGCCCCCCACCCTACCAGAAAACGAAAAACGCCGCGGTCGTTGGACCGCGGCGCTTCGGAAAGGAACGGGGCTTGGTTTCGACTCGATCAGGGAGTCGGCACGGTCGCGATCGTCTTGGCGACGCGTGAGACGATCTGATAGGGATCGGCCTGCGAGTTGGGACGGCGGTCTTCGAGATACCCCTTGTAGCCGTTGTTCACGAAGGAGTGGGGAATCCGGATCGACGCGCCGCGGTCGGCCACGCCGTAGCTGAACTTGTCGATCGACTGGGTCTCGTGAAGACCGGTCAGACGAAGGTGGTTGTCCGGGCCATAAGCAGCAATGTGCTCTTCACAATGCTTCTCGAACGCGCCCATGAGCGACTCAAAGTATTCCTTGCCGCCCTTGGTGCGCATGTAGTCGGTCGAGAAGTTGCAGTGCATGCCGGAACCGTTCCAGTCGCCCTGGAAGGGTTTGCAATGAAGGATGACGTCGACCCCGTATTTCTCGCAAATGCGCATGAGGAGGTAGCGGGCGACCCAGATCTGGTCAGCGGCGGTGCAGCCACCCTTGCCGAAAATCTGGAATTCCCACTGGCCCTTGGCCACTTCGGCGTTGATGCCTTCGTGGTTGATGCCGGCGGCGATGCAGACGTCGAGATGCTCTTCGACAATGGCCCGGGCGAGATCGCCCACGGCCTTGGCGCCGACACCACAGTAGTATTCGCCCTGCGGATCGGGGTAGCCGGAGTCGGGCCAACCAAGGGGGCGGCCGTCCTGGAAGAGGAAATACTCCTGCTCGAGGCCGATCCAAAGACCCGGATCATCGGGGATCGTGGCGCGGTAGTTGGTCGGGTGCGGGGTGGTGCCGTCGGGCATCATGACCTCGGCGAGGACGATGAATCCGTTCTGACGGGTCGCATCCGGATAGAGCGCGACAGGCTTGAGCATACAGTCAGAGCTCCGTCCCTCGGCCTGCCGGGTCGAACTGCCGTCGAATCCCCACATCGGGCAATCCGCGAGGGTGAAAGAGGTGGGATCGCCGTCCACCATTTTGGTCTTGCCGCGGAGGTTCGGGGTGGGCTCGTATCCGTCCAGCCAGATATATTCGAGTTTAATTTTTGCCATGTTATTGTCGTTTTTGTTTTTTGGGATTCGAAGCATTGGAACTGCCCTAGCATCCTGCGCTTGAAGCATGAACTTCGGGTTGGGTAACCGCGCCAGAGATAAGCAAAAATCGTGCCAAATGTCAATGGCCTGCGCAACTTATTCTCAGCGACTTGGACCCCTCCAACGTTCCCTTCGCGAGAGGCGCTTTTCGATCATTGACGGCAGCCGACGAGCAGGAAGTCGAGGTATGAGGCGATGCCGAGGAGGGCATCGCGATGTTCGCCCTCGGGAAGAACGGCGAGGCATTCGCGCGCCTCGGCGACGAGGGCCTGACCGGTGTCGATCGAGGCCTCGATCGCACCGAGGTAATCGGCGATGTTGGCGAGGGCCGAGACATCGATCGGCTCGCGCTGGAGGAGGAGGCGGTGGAGCTTTTCCCGCTGGCGTTCGGAGGCGGAGCCGAGGAGATTGAGGATGGGAAGAGTCAGCTTGCCCTTGTGCAGATCGGTCCGGAGGGTCTTGCCGTATTCCTGCTCGTCGCCGACGAGGTCGATGCAATCATCGTAGATCTGATAAGCGGTGCCGATGTGGAGACCGAAATTTCGCAGAGCGTCGCAGACGACGGGCGACTGGTCGTTGAGGCGGGCTCCGAGCTCCATCGCGGCGGCAAAAAGGGCGGCGGTCTTCTTCCGGATGATGTCGAAGTAGTCCTCACGGCCGAGTTGCATGTCGAACCGACGCTGCGTCTGAATGATCTCGCCGCTGCAGACCTCGTTCGCGGCGATCGCGACCTTGCGTCCGATGGCTGTGTCGTTGAACTCAGTCGAGAGCATGAGCGCGTGCGAAAAGAGGCAGTCCCCAAGGAGAACGCTGAGGGCATTGCCCCATTTTGCATTGGCCGTCGGGGCCTGGCGCCGAATCTCGGCACCGTCGATGATGTCGTCGTGCACGAGCGTCGCCACGTGGATGAGTTCGAGAATCACGGCCAATTTGTGGTGACTGTCGCTGATCTCGCCGGTCGCCCCTCCCGAGAGGAAAGCGAGAGCTGGCCGGATCCGTTTGCCCGACGTGTTGAGAATGAAGGCGATGTAGGGCTCGACCGCGGGATCGAAGGCGTTGGCCTGCTCGCGGATGCGGGACTCGACCCGTTCCAGCTCGGGGCGGAGGAAGGCGAAAGGCGAAAGCTCGCCGCTGTTCGCCGAGTTGAGGGTCGCAGAATTCGGGATCATGACACGGGAAGCCATAGAAGGAGCGTCAAAACAAAAGTCAACTTGCCAGTGATTACGACACTCCGCCCCCCTCAAAGCACCCAAGCGTAAAAAAGGCACAAGAATTGCCTCATTCGGGACGCGAGGCCGGGGGTGATCGGCCAAGAATTACCTCCCAGAAACGATGGCGCGATCGCGTCACGCGAAGAAGTCGGGAAATACCTTTTGCATCGCCATCAGGCCAGCCCTAGGCTCCCTCATGGAAAGATTTTATCTTGGTTTTGGTCTGGGGATGCAGGAGATGATTGTCATCTTCCTAATCGTCCTCCTGCTCTTTGGCGCAAAGAAGATTCCCGAACTCGCAAGAGGGATCGGCAAGGGTATGGGCGAATTCAAGAAGGCCAAGCATGAGTTCGAACGCGAGATCACGATGGGAGAGGAAGAGGGAAAGAAGGAGTGGGACCGGACCGCCAAAGAACGCGAAAAGACCCCCGAAAACCATTCGCAGGATTGACCCCCGCCCCGGACGGGCTCTCCCCATGGCTCCGATCGCTCCAAAGACCGCCGCGGCAATCCCGGCGGTCTTTTTCTTGGCCACGATCCTGGCGTTCCTTTCGGTCGAAGCCGATGAAGTGTCCCCCGTGACCTTGGCTTTCTATAATCTCAAAAACTACCTCGCGATGGAGCGGCGACTCGACGGCGAGGTCGTCCCGGATGCTCCCAAACCGGAGAGCGAAGTGCAGGCGGTGATCGAGGGACTCACCTCAATCCGTCCCGATATCCTCGGCGTCTGTGAAATGGGCGACGAGACCTTCCTGACCGATCTCCAGGGTCGTCTCAAAGCCGCCGGAATCGAGCTACCCCACACCGAGCTGGTGCGGGATTCGGCCGGCTGGGACCGGAATATCGCCCTCCTTTCGCGTTTTCCCATCGCAGCGCGCCATTCGCGCGACGACTACACCTATGAACTCGCGGGTAAAAAGCACGCCCTCCAACGGGGCGTCCTCGACGTGAATCTGAAAATTTCCCCGCAGTATCACCTCCGCTGCATTGTCCTCCACCTGAAATCGAAACGCGAAGTCCCGGAAGGCGACGAGACCCTGATGCGCCTCAACGAGGCACGCCTCGCACGCCGCCACATCGACGGCATTCTTGGCGAAGAGCCGGACTCGAATCTGCTCGTGATCGGCGACTTCAACGATCTCCGTCCAGAGGCTCCAATCAAAACGCTTCAGGGCGGCTTCGGCGGGAACGGTTATCTCAGCGCGCTCGGCCTGACCGATCCCTACGGCTTTCGATGGACTCATCATTGGTCCTTCGCCGACTCCTACTCGCGCTTCGACTATGCCCTCGTCAGCGCGGGGCTTGAAAAGGAGATCCTCCGCGAGACCTGCCGCATCCATCACTGGGAAAACTGGGACAAGGCGAGCGATCATCGCCCCCTCGTCGTGACGCTGGTGCCGAAGGATCGGTGAGCAGGCAGGCACCGAGGCGAGATCACCACGGGCCATCCCGAACCGCGCCGGTCTCTCAACGGATCAACTCCCAAAGGAGGCCGACCAGTGCACACCCTCCGATCACGGGCATCAGCGCCGCTTTGAACCCCTTCAAGGCAATAAACGCGATCAGCGCCAGCACGGCGACAAAGCCGTCAAGTCCTCCGCCCTCGGGCCAGAGGGCCTGCTCGGTCAATTTCACACCGAGATTGAGGATGACACCGACGACCGCTGCGGTGATCGCGGTGAGCGCGGCTCCGATCCGCGGCAGGTCGTGAATCTTCTCGACAAAGGGAGCACCCAGGAAAATGAATAAAAAGCAGGGCAGAAAGGTGACCCAGGTCGTGAGCAGGGATCCCACGAGCGCCGCCCCGATGGGAGTCAGCGCCCCGGGATGTTGCCAGCTCCCGACAAAGCCCACGAACTGCAGCACCATGATGAGAGGCCCGGGTGTGGTCTCAGCGAGGGCTAGGCCGCTCATCATCTGCCGGTGGTCCAGCCACTCGCGTCCCTCCACGGCCTCCTGGGCTACATAGGGCAACACGGCATAAGCCCCGCCGAAGGTCACCATCGCCGCTTTGCTGAAAAAGATCCCCTGTTGCGCCGGCGTGCTCTGCCATCCGAGCCCCCAACCCACCGCAAAGACCGGCGTCCACCAAAGTCCGAGACAGAGAGCGAGCACGGCGAACTGGCGACGCCAAGTCGCGGGTGGAGGATCCGACAAGAGGACGACTGGGGGCGCTTTGTCCTCCCCTGCTTTGCCGTGGCCTTTCGAGGTGGGAAACTGGACCGGGGAAATGCGGTGCCCGATCGCACCGAGCAGAGCGGCCATAAGCACGATCCAAAGAAACGAGATACCGAGAAAATAGATCGCAAGGAAGGAAAGCGCAGCGATCACCCAGAGCGACGGACTGCGCAGGGCCTTGCTCCCGATGCGCAGGACGGCTTCGAAAACCACGGCAATGACCGCGGCCACGAGCCCGTGGAAAACGGCAACGAGCCAGGGGAGGTCGCCCCCGGCCATGTAGATCCAGCTCAGGGCGAAGAGAATCAAGACCGAAGGGATCACAAAGAACGCACCCGCGGCGATCCCTCCCTTCGCACCGTGGAGCCGCCAACCCAGATAGGTCGCAAGTTGCTGGGCCTCTGGCCCGGGAAGAAGCATGCAGAAATTGAGCCCGTTGAGAAACTGCCGTTCGGAAATCCATCGCTTTGTCTCGACCAACTCGCGGTGCAGGATCGCGATCTGGCTGGCGGGGCCTCCGAAACTGATAAACCCGAGCCGGATCCAGAAACGGAGCGCATCGCGAAACGTGGGCATGTCTGGGGGCTGAGGTGGCATCGATGATCCTCTGACCTTTACGACAAAGTCTGGCCGATGAAATCGGTTTTCGACGGTCGGGGCAAAATCGCGCGCTCCGGTGCGATGAATGGCACCCCGCAAACACGTCATACCCAAGGCGCCGCCGATCCGTTACTGTCTCCAGTTGCCCTAACCCGGGACTCTCCCCTCCTTTCGTGCCCTGCCCCGAATATGCGCTCCTGTCACGCTTTTCTCGCCCTGGTCGCCTTTTCCGTTTCTCCTGCCCTCATTGGTGCCGAGAAAGCCGACGCGCTGCCGGATCCGGTCAGCTATTACAAACACGTCCGCCCCATCTTTCAGGCGAAATGCCAGGGCTGTCACCAGCCTTCGAAATCGAAGGCCGACTACATCATGACCGAGGTCGCCGCTCTCATCCACGGGGGCGAAAGCGGGGCCGCGATCGTTCCGGGAAAACCCGCCGAGAGCCACCTCCTCGAGCTCGTCGTCCCCGCCGCCGGCGAGAAGCGTCCCGAAATGCCGCCCAAAGAGGAGCCGCTTACCGCTTTCGAAGTCTCTCTGGTGACAAAGTGGGTCGAGCAGGGTGCGAAAGACGACACCCCGGAGAATGCCCGCCAGCAATACACGATGGCAAATCCGCCCCGCTACGCGGTGCCGCCGGTGGTGAACTCGCTCGACTTTTCGCCCGACGGAAGCCTCCTCGCCGTGGCCGGGTTCCACGAGATCCTCATCCACAAGGGTGACGGCTCCGGCCTGGTGAAGCGACTCGTTGGTCTCTCCGAGCGAATCCAGTCGGTGCGTTTTTCGCCCGATGGCAAGAAGCTTGCCGTCGCGGGCGGCTTGCCCGGACGCATGGGTGAAATCCAGGTCTGGGACCTCGCGAAAGCCGAGCTGATCCTCTCGAAAATCGTCGGCTTTGACACCGCTTACGGCGCGAGCTGGTCGCCCGATGGTGCCCTCGTCGCTTTCGGCCTACCCGACAACACGGTCCGGGCGATCCAGGCGACGAGCGGCGAGCAGGTCCTTTTCATGGGTAGCCACAACGACTGGGTCCTCGACACCGACTGGTCGATGAAGGGTGATTACCTCATGTCTGTCGGCCGGGACATGACCGCCAAACTCACCGAAACGGCCACCGAACGTTTCATCGACAACCTGACCTCGATCACCCCCGGTGCCCTCGCCGGTGGGGTCAACACGATCGATCGGCACCCGACTCAGGATCACATTCTCGTCGGAGGATCGGACGGCGTGCCCCAAATTTACCGCACCAAGCGCGAGACTGTCCGCAAGATCGGCGACAACGCGAACCTCATCCGCAAATACCCGGCGATGAAAGGCCGCATCTGGGACGCCGCCTTCGCTCCCGATGGCAAGACCTTCGCCGCCGTCTCCAGTCTCGACGCCTCCGGACAGATCCACCTTTTCAAATCGGAGTATGACGCGACGATCACTCCCGAGCTGAAGAAGCTTTTTGAGACGGTGCAACGCGCCCCCGATTCCGAAGGCAAGGTCGATCCGGTGCTTGAGGAGTTCTATACGCGCGGGGCCGATCTCATCAGGGGGCTCGACGTGCCGGCGGCGATGTATTCGGTCGCGTTTTCTCCCGATGGGAAAACGATCGCGGCCGGCGGTGCCGATGGCAAAATCCGTCTCCTCGATGCGAAGACCCTTGCCGAGAGAAAGACCTTCACCCCAATCGCGATCGACGCGACTCTGCCGGCGGTAAAGCCAGACCCTACCCTGACAGACCGCAAAAAAGCGAGGCACCATGAGACTGTCGGCAGCCTTCCCGAGGGACGCACCGTCACGTCGATCTCCCTGACGCCGTCCGACCTTGCCTTCGACTCCGCAGCGCGCTACGCCCAAGTCATCGCCACCGCGTCCCTCGACGACGGCACCACCGCTGACGTTACGGGCTTCGTGAAGTGGAGCGTGGACGGTCCAGCCGCGACCGTCTCGGAGCGAGGCGTGATCCGCCCGGCGACGGCAGGGGAAAGCACCCTCACCGCGACTATTGGCGACAAGAGCGCGACCGCTCCCGTGAAGTTTGTCCCCGCGGCGACCTTGGCGAAGCTCGACTTCGTGCAGGATGTGAATCCCGTCATCACCCGCCTCGGCTGCAACATGGGCACCTGCCACGGCGCGAAAGATGGCAAGGGAGGGTTCAAGCTCAGCCTGCGCGGCTATGATCCGATCTACGATGTGCGTGGCTTCGCCGACGACCACACCGCACGCCGCGTTAATTTCGCCTCTCCCGATGATTCGCTGATGCTCCTGAAAGCGACCGGTGCCGTGCCCCACGAAGCCGGCATGCTGACAGATCACGACTCGCGCTACTACCACATCGTCCGCGAGTGGATCGCATCGGGGGCGAAGCTCGACAGAAAGGCCGCCCGGGTATCCTCGATCGAACTCTTCCCGAAAAACCCCGTCATCCAGAACCTCGGCGGCCGTCAGCAATTCCGCGTCGTCGCCCGCTACGCCGATGGCAAGACGCGCGACGTCACCCTCGAATCCTACGTGGAATCGGGCAACACCGAGGTAGCCGAGCATGATGAATTTGGCCTGCTCCACACCGTCCGCCGCGGCGAAGCTCCGATTCTCGCCCGCTACGAAGGAGCCTACGCCGCCACCACCCTGACGGTGATGGGCGACCGCAAGGGCTTCACCTGGAACGCCCCCGAGACCTGGGGCGAGATCGACAAGCTCGTCGCCGCGAAGTGGGAGCGCATGAAGCTCCAGCCGAGCGAGCTTTGCACCGACGAGGAATTCGTCCGCCGCGTCCATCTCGACCTCACCGGTTTGCCGCCCGCATCGGACAAGGTCAAAGCCTTCCTCGCCGACGACCGCGCCCCCCGGGTGAAGCGCGACGCCCTCGTCGATGAACTGCTCAAGACGCCCGAATATACCGACCACTGGACAAACAAGTGGAGCGACATGCTCCAGGTGAATTCCAAGTTCCTCGGCGACGAAGGCACGCGTCTCTACCGCGACTGGATCCGCAAACAAATTGAGACGAACGCGCCCTACGATGATTTTGCCTACCAGATCCTCACCGCGACCGGATCGAACAAGGAGAATCCCGCCGCGAGTTATTACAAGATCCTCCGCGAGCCCGCCGAGATTGTCGAAAACACGACCCATCTTTTCCTCGCGACCCGTTTCAATTGCAACAAGTGCCACGACCACCCCTTCGAGCGCTGGACACAGGATCAATACTACGAGACCGCCGCCTACTTTGCCCAGGTCGGCCTCAATCGCGACGGCAAGAACGCGCCGAACCAGAACATCGGCGGCTCCGCCGTCGAGGGCGCCAAACCTCTCTACGAAGTGATTGCCGACAAGCCCGACGGCGAGTTGAAACACGATCGCACCGGAGCGGTCACCGCGCCGGACTTCCCCTACGAGGCCGATCTTGCCAAGGTCACCTTCGCCCAGCCCGACAAACCGACACGACGCGAGCAATTCGCGGCCTGGGTCGTCTCGGCCGACAATCCCTACTTCGCCACGAGCTACGCGAACCGCGTCTGGGGCTACCTCCTCGGCACCGGCATCATCGAACCGCTCGACGACATCCGCGCCGGCAATCCCCCGACGAACCCGCAGCTCCTCGACTATCTCTCCGCTCAGTTTGTGAAGTCGGACTTCAACATCCGCGCCCTCACCGCCGAGATCTGCAAGTCGCGCACCTACCAGCTCTCCATCGCCGGGAACGACTGGAACGCGGGCGACGAGATCAATTTCTCGCGCGCCAAGGCTCGCCGCCTCCCTGCCGAGGTGCTCTACGATTCCGTGCACTTCGTGACCGGGACGATCTCCGACATTCCCGGCGCCGGACGCGGGGTGCGCGCCAGCCAACTCCCCGACGCCAAACTCGATCTGAAGAGCGGCTTCCTCGCCAACCTCGGACGTCCCGTCCGCGAGAGCGCCTGCGAGTGCGAGCGATCCTCCGAGCTCCAGATGAGTGCGATCATGGCGTTTCTGTCAGGGCCCGCCATCGCCGATGCGATCGGGGCGAAGGACAGCCAACTTGCCCGCCTCGTCGCGACCCAGCCCGACGATCGCAAGCTCGTCGAGGAGATCTACTACCGCATCCTCTCCCGCGCGCCCAGCGCTGCCGAGATCGACGCCGCCCTCTCGGTGATGAAGGACATCGATGCCGATCACCAGGTGCTTACCGCCAAGGTCGCAAAGGCCGAGGCCGACTGGGTGCCGGTGAAGAGCCAGCGCGAGGTCAATCGTCTCCAGTCCATCGCCAAAGCCACGACCGAACTCGCTGCCTACCAGCCCGCAGCCGCCGCACTCAAGGCGAAATCCGAAGCCGACCAGAAGGCCCGCATCGCCGCGGCGACGAAGGCGCTCGGTGATTTCGACGGAGCCGTTCCGGCGAAGCTGATAGAGTGGGAGAAAGGGCTGACTCTCTCGTCTTTCTGGACCCGTTGGACTCCGCTCACGCCCTCCGCCGCATCGACCAATCCGCAGAGCGGCATCACCCTCGCGGTCGAGCCCGATGGATCGGTTCTCGCCAGCGGTGCGACCAAGAATGTCGTCTACACCGTGACCATTCCGGTGAAAGCCGCGACCTCGCTCTCCGGTCTCCAGCTCGAAGCATTGCCTGATGAACGCCTCCCCGGCTACGGCCCCGGTCTCAGCGCCAACGGCAACTTTGTCGTCAGCGAATTCACCGCCGCCTACGTTCCCGCCGGAGGCGATGCGAAAAAGCCGATGCCGCTAAAATTCAACGACGCGAAGACCGACTTCATCCAGCAGGGCTTCGACGTGAAGAATTCGATCAACGGCCAGGCCACCCGGGATGAGAAGGGCTGGGCCGTCGCCGGCAACGAACGCCAGCCCAACTGGGCGCGCTATCAGTTCGAGAAGCCCCTCGCAATCGACGCCAAGGGAGGCACCCTCACCCTCACGATCCAATGCCAGTATGCGGGCGGCGAATATCCGCTCGGGAAATTCAAGGTCTGGGCGACGAACGCCGCCGCGCCACTCGAGGCTGGCATGCCCACTGACGTCGCCGTGATGCTGCAGACGGAACCGAATCAGCGTAGCGCGGAAGTCAAAGCCGCCCTCGCCACCTTCTTCCAAAGTCGCAGCAAGGACCGCCATGCGCTGGTCTACAAGCTCTCTAGCGAGAAGAAGCCTCTCCCCGCCGACGCCAAACTCGTCGCTCTCGAGGCCGCCGTGAAGACCGCCGAGCTGCCCATCAAGGAGGATTCGAAGCTGCTCGAGCTGCGCCAGAACATGGAATACTCCACCCAGCAGGCCGCCAACCGTCGCCTCACCGCCTCACAGGATCTCGCCTGGGCCCTTGTCAACAGCTCCTCGTTCCTGTTCAATCGGTAACCCTGATTCTCCTCGCTTCCTTACTCCCCCGCTCCCAGACTCCACCACTCCAACCCGCATCCAGCCATGATCAGACTCCCCGGAGAAATCGCCAAGGACCTCTGCGATCCCCATCTCAAACCCGGACGCCGCGACTTCCTCCGCATCGGCGGTGCCGGCATGCTGGGGATGACGCTGAACAACATCCTCGCCGTGCAGAACGCCAGCGCCGCCTCCGCTCTCGCCGGTCGTCCCGGCTGGGGCAAGGCGAAGTCGGTCATCATGGTCTACCTCCAGGGAGGTCCGAGCCACATCGACCTCTTCGATCCGAAGCCCGACGCGCCGACGAACGTGAAGTCGATCTTCAAGCCGATCAACACCTCGGTCGACGGACTGCAATACACCGAGCTGCTCCCGAATCTCGCGAAGGTGGCGAACAAATACACGACGGTGCGCTCGATGAGCTACACGCCGAACGGGCTTTTCAACCACACCGCCGCAATCTACCAGATCATGACCGGCTACACCACCGACAAGGTGAGCCCCTCCGGCCAGCTCGAGCCCCCTTCGCCGAAGGACTTTCCCAATTTCGGTTCAAACATTATCCGGATGAAGCCGACGGACGAGCCGATGCTCCCCTTCGTCGTGATGCCGCGTCCCCTCCAGGAGTCGAACGTGATCAACAAGGGCGGCACCGCCGGTTTCCTCGGCAAGGCCTACGATCCCTATTACCTCTTCCCCGACGGTGACGACATGAACATGGACAAGATGACGTCGATTCGGGTCGATGATCTCCAGCTCCGTCCCGACGTCTTCTCCCTCCGTCTCCAGCGCCGTGCCAAACTGCGCGACGCGCTCACGGCGCAGATGCCGACGATCGAGAAAGCGGTCGAAGGCTACAACCTCGACGAATACTACGACAAGGCCCTCAATCTGATCGTCTCGGGCCGCGCCCGCGAGGCCTTCAACCTCGAAGCCGAGGATGACAAACTGCGCGAGCGCTACGGCCGCAACACCTTCGGGCAAAGCTGCCTCCTCGCCCGCCGTCTCGTCGAGGCCGGCACCAAGGTCGTCGAAGTGATTTGGCCCAAGGTCGCGAACAGCGACAACCACAGCTGGGATCATCACGTCGGTCTCCCGACCCGGATGAAAAACCAATCCGCCCCCATGCTCGACCAGGGCCTTTCCACCCTCTTCGACGATCTTGATCAGCGGGGACTACTCGACGAGACCCTCGTCGTCGCCATCGGAGAATTCGGCCGCAGCCCCGAGATGGGTGTCTCCACCAGCGGCAACAACAACAGCGCCGACGGCCGCGATCACTGGCCCTACTGCTACACCTCGATCATCGGCGGCGCCGGGATCAAGCGTGGCCATGTTCACGGCAAGTCGGACAAGACCGGATCGGCTCCCGCCGAAGACCCGGTCCACCCGACCGAGATCCTCGCCACGATCTACCACACCATGGGGATCGACCCTCAGTCCATCGTCTACAACCACCTCAACCAGCCGAGAGAATTGGTGAAGGGTGAGATGGTGGAGAAGCTGTTCGCGTGAGGGTTGCTTCGCGGGAGTTGCTTCGGCTAGCGCCCTCGATTCCGACGGACGGACGCCCCCTCGTCGAGGGATGTAACGGAACCCTTCGATAGGTCTTGCGCTCCGCCGTGTGAACCTGTCCAGTAAGGTTTCCTTATGAGTCGCTACCTACCATCATGAGACTGTTCCCACTCCCCGGCCTCACCGCGGCAGGCCTGTTCGCCGCCGCCCTCTTCCTGACTGCTTGCAAGGAGCAGACTTCCCTTGACACTGCCTCCACTATCCCAACCGAACCGATGAGCGAATCCGCTATACCCGACCCAGCCGACCCAAAACACGAGATAGCGATCCTTGCCGCGGGCTGCTTCTGGGGCGTGGAAGAGATCTTTCGCAAGATCCCCGGCGTCGTGAAAACCACGGTGGGCTACACGGGAGGCACCACCGAGAACCCGACTTACGAAGAAGTTTGCACGGGGCGGACCGGTCATGCCGAGGCGATCGAGGTGGTCTACGATCCCGCGCAAGTGGACTACGCGACCATCCTCGATTTTTTCTTCCGCCTCCATGACCCGACCACGCTGAACCGTCAGCACAACGATATCGGCACCCAGTATCGCTCGGCCATTTTCCACACCAGTGAAGCGCAGAAGGAAATCGCGGAACGGGTCAAGACGGAGCAGGCGGCCAACTTCAAGAAACCGATCGTGACGGAGATCTCCGCCGCCTCGGTCTTTTACTCGGCCGAGGCTTACCACCAGGACTACCTCGTCAAGAATCCCGGCGGCTACAATTGCCACGTCCTGCGGCATTGAGCGGAGGCATCGCGCCAATTTCCGCTAACGAAACTCCCACTCGAGCGCATCGAGGTGGCGTGAAATCGGGTCGTTCCGGCGGGGTGCGGGGCGTTCGTCGAAAGCGCGGCGTATTTTCAAATAGTCGTCGAAAGCACCGCTGCGGCGGGGTGCCCGGGTCGCTTCGAAGTGGTTCAGGTAGTCCTCGGTCCTCAAAAGCGTCTCGTGGATCTTCTTCCGCAACTCAGCGATGGAGGCGAACTCGGCATCAAGGTCCTTGGTGTTGCCGCGGACAAGTTTCTCGATCGCCCGCTCATAGGCAACAAAGACGGGACGGTAAAGCGGGAAACCGATCCGCTTCAGCACTTGGAGACGGTCGAAGGCATCGGCGAGCTGTTTCTTCGCCGAGGGCTTCGAGAGATACCGTTCGAACTGATCGATGGGGCCGACAAAGGATGCCGGGGTCTCCGCCGCCTCGACCGTCGGCGCCTTCGCTTTAAAGAGATCCAGCACCCTCCGTTTCGAAACCTGCTCTTCCTTGCTCACCGGGCGTTCGGTCGGGGCCTCTTCGAACCTCACCGTGAGCGCCTCGGTGAGGAGCCTCTCGGTCTCCTCACGGTCGAGGTATTCAAAACTTTGCTGCTGACCGAGCGAGGCGAGCTCGAGCGCCCACCATTTTTCGAGGCCCTGATCCATCTCGCGAAAGGCTGGGAACTGCTGCCTCAGGATCGCCTCGACCGGAAGGCTTCCGGACTGGCCAAGTTCCCCTAGGAAACCACGCAAGCCGACGTCTCCCGATGGTTGATCGAGGAGAGCTTCGACCATCGCCGAACTCGAGGCGCGAAAGATGGCGTGACGCACCGGATCGAGCGATTCGACCGCGGTCATGGCGAAAAGCTCCGTTGGCTTCAGAATCTGACCGCTCGAGAGAAATCCCCGGTAGTAAGAGCTGGGACTTCCTCCTCGACGATGGCGGATGAGCTGGTCAAAGCCGTGGACGAGCCACTCAGGCGCACGCACCGCCTCGAGACGGAAGGACGGGAGATTTCCGACATGGGGCACGAGGATTTGCTCGATGAGGAGGGCACGCAGGAGACCGAGACGATACTCGGACTCCTCAAACCGATCGTGCAACTTCACTTCGAGCTTGATGAGGAAACGCTGATCGGGCCCGATCTCGACGAAACTCCTTACCGCCGACCCTTTGTAGACGTCGCGCGCGTCCCCCCAAAGCGACACCTCAACCGGGATCGCCCAAATGCCCCGATCACCGGGCACCTCGACCCGGACTTCATCGCTCTCGGCCTTCTCGACCCGCACCCGGAACAGCAGGGATCGAAAATCTTCGCGGAGTTCGTCGGTGAAGACCTGAAACTTCATCCGTGTCAGGGGATCCCCTCCTTTTACCCTCGCCTGATAGTCCTCGCCCCAGTCGGATGCAGGGGCCGATCCAACCGACACTCGAGCTCCCTCGGCGCCGATCGTAGGTGCCGAGGCCACCGGGGGTGCAGGCGGGGCGCTGTTCTCCTGCCCCGCTAGCGACGCAGCCAAAAACAAGCCACCGAGAGCCCACGCGAAGAACAGCGCTCGGCGGCGGAAGCAATCGCGTTGGGATGGACCGGACACGCCAGAACTGTATCGAAAAACCAACGAGGAGACAATCTCCGTCTCGTGTTTCCCGCAACCAGAAAGGCCGCCCGCTCCAGGCTACTCGGGCTTTTTCCCTTCCTTCTTCTCCCCGGCCACGGCGGCCTTGCCTTCCGGACCTGCGGCCGTTCCTTTTCCACCGGCATCCTCTGGGAAGGGCACGAATTTCAGAACCGTGCCGTTGATACAGAAACGTTTGTCGGTCGGAGTGGAGAAGCCCTCGCCTTCAAAAACGTGACCAAGGTGACCATCGCAAACCTTGCAAAGCACCTCGGTGCGGGCATAACCGAGATGGAAATCGACATTGTATTTCACATTCTTCGCCTTCGACGGATCGTAAAAAGAGGGCCAACCGCAGTGCGAGTCGAATTTTTCCTTCGAGCTGAAAAGTTCGGCATTGCAACCCGCGCAGTAGTAGGTGCCGCCTCCTTGTTTCTTGAACTCCTCGTAAACCTTTCCGTTGGCCCGCTCCGTCCCGGCCTTGCGCAGGATCTGGTATTGCTCGGGGGTGAGGATCTTCTTCCACTCTTCATCGGTTCTCTCCATCTTGGCCGACGGCTGGGTCGGCGCCGAGGGTAGCACTTCGATCGCGGACTCTTGGGGCTTGGCCGTCTCACCCGGCTCTTTTTCATCGGCCTCAGCGCAGGCAACGACGACGACGGCGGCAAAAACGGATCCAATGATGGAAAGCGAGGTTTTCATGAGCGGGAAGATAGTGGCTACGTGATCAGAGGTCAAAGACGCGATCAACGCCGGGAGCTCACCGGTTCGGGAAGCCCGTCGTTCCGATCGGTCCGAAATCTGTTCGACAGTCGCGGGCCTATCCTTATCTTCAATCCATGCCCGCCCCCGTCCGCCGTGATTGGTATGACACCCCGCTTTTTTACGACATCATCTTTGATGCCGATACAGTCAAAGAGGCCGACTTCCTCGAGGCCGTCGCCGCCCGTCACGCCAAAACCCGCGGCAAATCCGTGCTCGAACTGGCCTGCGGCAGCGGACGCCTCATCAAGGAACTGGCCTCACGGAACTGGGACGCCGCGGGCTTCGATCTGAATGGCGAAATGCTCGCTTTTGCCCGTCGGCGCCTCGCGGCAAACGGGATCGAGGCCCTCCTCTGGCAGGATCGGATGGAGACTTTCCGTGTCCCGCGACGAAAGCGCTTCGACCTCGTCCACTGTCTCGTCAGCACCTTCAAGTATCTTCTCACCGAGGAGGATGCCCTCGCATGTCTCCAGAGGGTCGCCGCGGTCTTGAAGCCAGGCGGCCTTCTCGTGCTCGGCGTGCACCTCACCGCCCCCTCCGTCGACAGACCCTCACACGAACGCTGGGTCGGGCGCCGCGACGGCATCGAAGTCGTCTGCAATACCCGCACCTGGCCACCGCAGCCGGGCACCCGGCTCGAGCCGATGCGCTCGCGCCTCCGCGTCACCCTCGCCGATGGCCGTATCGAGGAGCAGGAGACCCGATGGGAGGTGCGTTCCTACACCGCCGCTCAGCTCCGTTCCCTTGTGCGAAAATGTGGCGGGTTCGAGTTGCTCGCCTGCCACGATTTCCGGCACGAGATCGGGGAAAACCGGCGCTTCGACGACGACTACAGCGACCTCGTTCTCGTCCTCGGTCGACGCTGAACCCGGCCGCACTCCCTCTCGAATCGGCCTTGCGAAACACTCCGTTCCGAGGCAAAGGTCTTCGCACTATGGGTAGAGCATTCGAATATCGACGGGCCTCGAAGGAGGCACGATGGGACAAAATGTCCAAAGCCTTTCCGAAAATCGGGAAAGCCATCACGATGGCGGCCAAGGAAGGTGGGACCGATCCCGCGAACAATCCCAAGCTGCGTCTCGCCATCCAGCAGGCCAAGGCGGCCAACATGCCCAAGGACAATGTCGAAAATGCGATCAAACGCGCTTCGGGCAAGGATGCGGCGGACATCAAGGAGATCAACTACGAGGGCAAAGGGCCCCACGGCGTCATGATCTTCATCGAGTGCGCCACCGACAATTCCAACCGTTCCGTCGCAAACATCAAGACCTACTTCAACAAGTCGGGCGGCCAGCTTCTCCCCACAGGAGCACTCGAGTTCCTCTTCAAACGCAAGGCCGTCGTCCAATTCGATCTGAAACCTGATATGGACGTCGAGGAAATCGAGCTCAGCCTCATCGACGCGGGTCTCGAGGAACTTGAAGTGAACGACGGGGTCGCCTACGCCTACGGTGATTTCAGCGATTTCGGCAAACTCACCGCTGGCGTCGAAGGCCTCGGCATTGAGATCAAGAAGGCCGCCGCCGAGCGCATCCCCTCGACTCCGAAAGACTTCACCGAAGAGCAGATGAACGACATCGAAATCCTCCTCGACAAACTCGAGGACGACGAAGATGTGCAGGCCGTCTTCACCGACGTGAACTGAGCCGCGCTCACGCGATTCAGTGCTCCCCTCCCGCAATGGCGTCGCTTTGACGGCTTTTCATCGCAGGAGCGGCTCGCTACAGTAACGGTCATGTCCCGGACGGCCGTCTTTTCGCTCCTCGCCCTTTCTCTCAGCCTCGGCAGCCTGAGCGCACAGGAACTGGGCGCGATCACCCCGACCCAAGTCGTCAATCTCCTCGCCGACACCGGACTGGAAGGCTTCGTCGCCCATCTCAATCCCAAGGTTTCCCTCTCCGACGATCCGAAGAAAATCTGGGCGATCGGGGAAAACGGCGTCATGCGCGTCAGCGGCGAGGGCATGGGCTACCTCCGCACGAAGCAAGCCTATCGGGATTATCATCTCGTCATCGATTACCAGTGGGGCGAGCGCACCCTCGCCACTCGCGCCGAACGAGCCCGCGACTGTGGCCTGCTCCTCCACGCCTACGGCCCCGATGGATCCTACGGCGAGACCTGGATGAGCTGCATCGAGGGCCAACTCATAGAGGGAGGCAGCGGCGATATCCTCGTTCTGGCTTCCAAAGCGGCGGACGGCACCATCGCACCGACCAAACTCACCGCCGAAGTCAAACGTGATCGCGACAACGAGCCCGTCTGGGCCAAAGCCTCGGCCAAGGAAACCTTCCCCGAGCCCGGAAAAACGATGGCCCGCATCAACTGGCGGGACCGAGATCCTGGCTGGGCCGACGTGAAAGGCTACCGGGGTCCCAAAGATCTCGAAAATCCCCTCGGCGAATGGAACCGGATGGAGGTCATCTGCGCCGGCGACACCATCCGCATCCTCCTCAACGGCGAACTCGTCAACGAGGTCACCGATTGCCATCCCTCATCGGGCTTCATCGGGCTGCAAAGCGAATTCGCCGCCTGCCTCATCCGACGGCTCGAGCTGCATCCCCTTGGCACCTTCGCCGAGAAATGGGCCGCCGAAGAGGGCTCGTCGGACATGGGTTACTCCGTCTCCGGCGAGAGCATCATGCCTCGCCGCCTGCCCCTCAGCCCCCAGGAAAGCGCGAAACTCTGGGAGGTCGACGGTGATTTCGAGATACAACTCGTCGCGAGTGAACCGGTCACCTGCGACCCCGTCGACGTTGTCTGGGATGCGAAAGGCCGGATGTTCGTGGCCGAGATGGGCGACTATCCCATCCCCGTCGAGGATGGCGGCCCTTTCCTCTCCCGCATCCGCCTCCTCTCCGATGCCGATGACGACGGCGTCATGGATGAGGCCGTGACTTGGGCATCCGGGCTCGACCACGTCCAGGGACTCCTGCCGATGAACGGCGGCATCCTCGCCACCACCCGCACTGCGATCCTCTTCCTCGAGGACACCGATTCTGACGATATCGCCGATGTGAGGAAAACACTCTTCACCCTTAACGAACCCGGTCACAACCAGCTCCAGGTCTCCAGTCCCCGCTACGGAATCGACAACCAGGTCTGGCTCTGCAACGGACTCGACGGCAAGCAGATCTACCCAGGAAACGAGCCTGACAAAACCACTGACATCACCCGGCTGAACCTCCGCTACGATCCGCGCAGTGGCAAAATCGAACCAGTCACCGGAGCCGGTCAGTTCGGAGGCACCCTTGATGATTACAACCGCCACTTTTCGTGCAGCAATCGCAATCCCATCATGTTCTCCGTGATGCCCCTCGTCGCCGTGAAACGCTCCCCTCTCGCTGGCATCATCGTGGGACACGAGGACATCCAGCCTCCCGGTGCCCCCGTCCACCCCATCGCACTGAGCCACACCACCTCCGCCGCTCACGCCGGCACCCACACCGCCGCCTGCGGCGTCGGGCTTTACCGCGGCGACCTGATGCCCGGGCTTGCCGGCGAGATCTTCGTCTGTGATCCCACGGCACAGCTCGTCACGCGAAACCGACTCATTCCCAACGGCGCGAGCTTCACCGCCGAGCGGATCGGCGAAAAGCGCGACTTTCTCGTCTCCGGAGACGAGTGGAGCCGCCCCGTCCAAGTTCGCTCCGGACCCGACGGCGCCCTTTATATCTGCGACATGTATCGCCGCTTCATCGACCACGCCCGCTTCTTCCCCGAGGACTTCGCGAAGTCGCACTACATGCGCGCCGGCTTCGACCAGGGCCGCATCTGGCGCCTCGTCCCAAGGGGCACCAAAACCGCACCGGTCCGGGCCCTGCCCGAAGAGACCGAAGAGTTAGTGGCTTTGTTAGAAAGCGAAAACGGCTGGACCCGCACCGAAGCGCAGCGTCTCCTCGTCGAGAAACAGGACACCGCCGCCGTGCCCTCCCTCGAAACACAACTCAAGACCGCGGCCGATCCGCGCACCAAGGCCCACGCCCTCTGGACCCTCGCCGGACTTGACGCCCTCAAAGCCGATCACCTCCGCCCGATCCTGACAAGGGCGGGCGAGTCAGGTTTGCTAGAAAACGCCCTCCTCGCCGCCCACGAAATCGGAGCGGTCAAGGAACTCGCCGCAGAAATCCTCGCAGCCACTGCGAAGGACGCACCACGCTACCGCTTCCTCACCCTGGCTCTCAATCCGGAGCTGCCTTACTCGGGCGAAACCCTCGCCACGCAGGTCGCGGCGGCTCCAACCGATGCCTGGTTGCGCAAGGCGATCTTCACCTCCACCCCGCAATTGGCGAATCCGATCCTTCTCACACTCCTCGCCGATCAGACCTTTCTCGCCAAACCTTCCGCCGAGACCATTCCCGTCGTGACCGACTTCGCCCGCCTTGTCGCCGCCCGCGGAGAGCTCACCGAAATCGCCTCCCTCGTCGCCACGCTCGCGGGTGAACCGGGGGCCAATCAATTCGCGCTCGTGTCAGGATTGTCCGAGGGACTTGCCCGCAGTCCGCTGAAGCAACGGTCCCTTGCCGCCCTCATCGCTGCGCGGCTGCCTGAGGTCGGCGAGGGCACCACCGCGCTCGAGGGCATCCTCGCCAAGGCCTCCGTCATTGCCCTCGACCGCGAGGCCACCACGGACGCCCGCATCGCCGCACTCGACCTCGTCGCGCAGCGTCCTTGGGAAGAGAAGAAGGAAGTCGTCGCCTCGCTCATCGCCCTGACCGAACCGCCGGCGATCCAGACCGCGGCCTGCCGCATTCTCTCGCGCGACAAACGCGAGACGGTCGCCGATTTCTTTTTCGAGCGCTGGAAAACGCTAACGCCCGCCGCCCGCACCGAGGCCCTCGATCTCATCAGCGCAAGCCCTTCCACCGGACTCATCCTCATGAGAAAGATGAAGGCCGGCGAGATCAGCCCCGGTCTCATGCCGCCGATGACGCGCTGGAGCTACGGCCGCTCCACCAATGAGGAGATCAAGGCGCTCGCCCTCGAGCTTTTCGGACAGACCGACAGCGACCGCGCCGTCCTCATCGCCTCCTACCGGGATACCCTGACAAAACATCAAGGCAATCCGGAGAAGGGTGCCCTCGTCTTCCAGAAAGCCGCCTGCGTCACCTGTCACCAGGTCGGTGGCAACGGTGCCGACGTCGGTCCGTCGCTGAACGACGTGAAGATCAAGCCCGCCGAGGCCCTCCTCACCGATATTCTCGATCCGAACCGCGCCGTCGAGGAGCGCTGGATCTCGCAGGCACTCGAAACAACCGACGGGCGCATCCTTGCCGGTCTTGTCCACGGCGAGGACGCCGCCGCCGTTACCCTCCGCGTCCCTGGAGGCGTCACCATGACCGTGCCGAAGGCCGAGGTGAAATCCCTCACCTCCTCCGGCATGTCCCTCATGCCCGTCGGCCTCGAAGCCGCGATCACGAAAGAGGAAATGGCGGATCTGATCGCGTTTTTGAAGAAACGTTAGGATCGGCTCACGCCATCACCTCACGGATCGCGTCGGCGCCCTCGACGCCGACGAGCCTGTGATCGAGGCCACCGAAGAAGAAGCTGAGTTCGTTCGGATCGAGTCCCATCAGGCTCAGGATCGTCGCGTGGAGATTCTTCACGTGGAAGCGGTTCTCCACCGCCATCGACCCAAGTTCGTCGGTCTGGCCGACCGAGACACCACCCCTCACCCCGCCACCTGCCATCCAGATCGTGAACCCGTAACTGTTGTGGTCACGACCGGTGCCTTTCTCATACTCGGCGGTGGGTTGACGACCGAATTCCCCACCCCAGACCACCAGGGTATCCTCGAGCATACCGCGGCGTTTCAAATCCATCAGCAGCCCCGCGATCGGCTTGTCCGTCGCACCGGCGTGGAGGTTGTGGTTGGTCTCAAGGTCGCCGTGAGCGTCCCAGTTCTGGTCATTGTGCGCACCTCCCGAATAGATCTGGATAAAACGCGTGCCTCGTTCGACGAGGCGACGGGCGAGGAGGCATTTCCGCCCGAAATCCGCCGTCTCCTTGCGGTCCATGCCGTAGAGCGCACGGGTCTCCTCACTTTCCTCCTCTACCGCGATGGCCTCGGGCGCGGTCGCCTGCATGCGGTAGGCGAGCTCGTAACTCGCGATCCGGGCGGAGAGATTGGTGTTGTCAAAGCGAGGCGAGAGGTGGCCCGCATTGAGGTGATTGAGTGAATCGATGAGGAGGCGCTGCTCCGGAGCAGGCATGCCTTCGACATGCTGGAGGTTGAGAATGGGGCTGCCCTGCGAACGGAAGACACTGCCCTGATAGCTCGCCGGCATGAAACCCGAGGTCCAGTTTTTCGCTCCCGAGATCGGTCCACCGCTCTGATCCAGCATCACCACGTAACCGGGAAGATTTTCATTCACCGACCCAAGTCCGTAGTTCACCCACGAGCCCAGCGAGGGATGGCCGCTGATGAGCGATCCGCTGTTCATCATCAGAAGAGCCGACCCGTGGATGGGCGAATCGGCCGTCATGGAGTGAACGAAGGCGATGTCGTCGACGCATTCCCCGACGTGGGGAAAGAGGTCGGAGACATACTTCCCGCACTGACCGTATTGCTTGAACTTCCACTTCGGCTCGACAATGCGGCCCTCGTTCTTCCTGCCACCGCGACCGAAGGTTTTCACCGCGATCGTCTTCCCGTCCATCCCGACCATCTTCGGTTTGTAGTCGAAGGTGTCGATGTGGCTGGGACCGCCATACATGAAGAGAAAGATGACACTCTTCGCCTTCCCTTTCACCATCGGCGGACGCGCCGCCAGTGGATTGGCACTCGAGCCCATCGCCTTCTTGAAAAAGCCCTCGCCACTCAGCAGTCCGGTCAACGCCAGCGCGGGAAACCCTCCGCCCACCGTGCCGAGAAACTCGCGGCGGTTCACCCGTCCGCAGAAATCAGGTTGTTTGCGACGTTTCATGGGATCAATCAAGGTAGATGAATTCGTTCAGGTTCAGGGCGAGCAGGGCGATACGATCAAGGGCGGTCTCTTCGGAAAGACCGGATTTTTGACGCAGGTCGCCATGGAAGGAGACGAGATGGGCAAGCTCGTCTTCACGCGCGTCGCGTTGCAGGACCACCCGCAGGCCCGAGGCGATCTGCGCGCGTAGGTCACCGCCCGTGGCCCTCATGCGGGAGGCAAGGATACGGGCCTGGTCGTTGATGAAGGCGGAGTTCAACAGACTCAGTGCCTGGCTCGGCACCGTCGTCGTGAACCGCACCGCGCAGCCGGTGTCGGTGTCGGCCTGATCGAAATCGGCCAACATCTGATAACGCAGGCTGCGCTTGACATGGACGTAGAGAGAACGTCGGAAATGTTCCGCCGGGTCCTTCGATACCGGCCATCCGGCGCCAGGTCGAGAAGCGGTCGCGAGCACCTCGGCGGGAAGGGGTGGGTAAACCCAATCACCTCCCATCCTTAGGTTCAGATTCCCTGACACGGCCAGAATCGAGTCGCGCAATTCCTCGGCGGTGAGGCGGCGCATGTCGTAGCGCCAGAAGTGGAGATTGCGTGGATCCTTCTCAAGGCTCGCGGAATCGGGATCGGAGGATAGCCGGTAGGTGCGGCTCATGAGAATGAGGCGGTGCATCGCCTTCATGTCCCATCCGGTCTCGACGAATTGTTTCGCGAGCCAATCGAGCAACTCCGGATGAGTGGGTTTTTCCCCGAGCTTCCCGAAGTCGGAGGTGGTCGCGACGATTCCACGACCGAAGTGATGTTGCCAGAGGCGGTTCACGATGACGCGGGAGGTGAGCGGATTCGAAGGATCGACCATCCACTTTGCCAATTCGAGACGTCGCCCCGACGTGGACCGCCCCCCAATCTTCACCGGCGTCGCCGCAAGCGGTTTCGGATCCGAGCCTCCAGGTGCGAGCACCGCCGGCACCCCCGGCACCATCGGCTCGCCCGGAGCGTGGGCACTCCCGCGCGCGTGGATCGGCATCGGTCCAGGATCCGGACCCGATTCGGTGACGGCATTGATCGCCAAGCCGGGCTCGGCCTTCCGCCAGTTCGCGATCTCGTCGTGGATCCGCTTATAATCGGCGACGAGATCCTTGCCTCCGTGCTTTCGAATCGCGGGTGCGTGCCCTTTCAATCCCGGACCGGCGATCAGATTCTCGAAGGAATCGGTCGCCGAGACTCCGGTGCGCAGCGCGAGGTCGATGTATTGCCCTCCGCCGCTCTGGCGGCAATGCACCGCGATGACGTTGCGTCCAGTCTGCAGCGCGTTTACCGCCGCTTTCGGCAACACCACCGTCTCGTAGGCAGTGAGGAATCCCTTCGCCGCGTGAATCAAAGTGCCGTTCAAATAAACTTCGACGTCCTCGTCATGATGGATGTCAAGGACGAGCGACTCGGGTAAAGTCTCGAGGCCAAAGGTCGTGCGCATCCAGATCTCAGGCGTTTTCCACTCCGTCACCTCGACGGAACCGGGCGGCTTTCCACGACCGAAACCCGACCGGCCCTTGAACCAGGATTTGTTCACAAAACCGACCTCTCGCCAGTCATCGGAGGGTTTCTCGTTGGTGTAGAACCAATCCGCCGAGCCCCTCCTCGCATCCTCGACCAAGGTCGTAACCGGAGACGAGGTCGCCTGCCCTATTACACCCGCCCTTTCGAGAGCGTCGCGGATCTGTTTTTCGACGACCAATTTCTCAGCCCCCAGCGCGGCAAGCCTCGCCGTTCTCGTGACCTCAAAGGCGGCTTGCTCCTCCGGTGTTGCCCAGTTCACCAGCGTCCCTTCGGTTCGATAATGGGTAACCCCCTTGAAGAAGGACATGAAGGAGTAATAATCCTTTTGGGAAATAGGATCCGCCTTGTGATCATGACAACGGGAACAGTTTAGCGAGGTCGCGAGAAAGGTCTCACTCGTGACCTGGACGTTGTCGGCAAGAACATCGTAAACGTGCTGCTCGCGGTCTGCCGGTTCATCATCCCACTGCATGAGCCGGTGGTAGCCGGTCGCAACCAGCGATCGCATCGTCGGAGCGGCGATTTCGTCGCCGGCGATCTGTTCGATCACGAACTGGTCGTATGGCAGGTTTGTATTGAAGGCATCAACGACATAGTCGCGGTAGCGCCAGATCTGCGGCTTGGGATTGTCGCGCTCGAAGCCGTTCGACTCCGCATACCGCACCAGATCGAGCCAATGACGTGCCCATTTTTCGCCGTATTGCGGACGGGCGAGTAGATCCTCGACGACGGCGGCATAGGCGGCACCGGGATCCTTGGCAGAGGCCGCGACAAACGTCTCGACCTCCTCCGCCGTCGGCGGCAAACCGATGAGATCGTAGTGGAGCCGCCGCACCAGCACCTCGGGCTTGGCGAGCGGGTTCGGAGTGAGACCCTCGCGCTCAAGTTGATCCCTGACAAACGCATCAATCCCGTTGCCGCTCCACGCATCATCAACGACTTTCGGCGGAGACGACGGAACAACGGGACGATAGGCCCACCATTGACGGTCCTCTTCCTTCACCGTGAAGCCGCGGCGCTCCTCGGCGATACCCTTGATTTCCAGGGCCGCATCGTAGGGAGCCCCCATCTCCATCCAGTGGGCCAGGGTCGCGAGGGCTTCATCGGAAAGTTTCCCTTTCGGCGGCATCTGGTGATCGGCGTCCTTGTAGCTGACCATCTCAAGCAAGACGCTCGCAGCCGGATCATCGACGTTGTAGGCCGACCCATAGTGTCCGCCGTGCGTGAGACCCTCGCGGCTCGTGACGCGGAAGTCCCCTTTCAACTCGTCTCCGCCCCCATGGCATTTGAAACAGTTCTCCTTTAGGATCGGGAAGACTTTATCGGCGTAGTAGGCTCGACCAGCCCCGTCATCCGCCCGAACGTAAGGGGCTTGCCCAAGCACGGTGAGGGCGCTCAGAAGCGCAAAGGGTAACGGGGGTTGGGTCATGCCATCAAGAACGGTTCATTCGGACCAAAAGTGCCCAAGGCTAACCCACGGAATCCCCCGGGTCTTGTCCCAATCTGGGCGTCATTTGTAAAAATACGCCATTATCCCAAACAACCCGTTCACGCAATCACGGTCTCCCTCACGTCATTTAAAATGCCAGGTAATTTATTTGTTGCGAAGCCTTTTTTCTATGAGAGGATTCTGGCATGAGTTTTCGCATCACAGGCAGGGGGACTTCTTACTATCATTGTGTTTCAAGAGTGGTGGATCGACGGTTCATTTTTCAAGCTGATGAGAAGGAAGTATTCCGCTCGATTCTTCGCAGACTCGAGGGGTTTACGGGCGTCACGGTGGTGACTTATTGCGTGATGGGGAATCACTTTCACCTGCTTCTCAAGGTTCCCGATCCAGACACGCTGCCCCGTCTCGACACCGAGAGGCTGTTGGAGTTGTTGCCTCTGCTCTACGACAAGGCCACGGTCGAGACGGTCGCCCACGAGCTGGATCTTGCGCGACGATCCGGCGATGTCACCTGCGAGAGAGCTTTGCTCGAACGGTATGAGAATCGACGCGGTAATCTCTCGGTCTTCATTAAGGAACTGAAACAACGGGTCTCGATCTTCATGAACAAGCGCCTCGGTCGCACCGGGACGCTCTGGGAGGGCCGGTTCAGAAGCATCCTCGTCGAAGGCGGGGAATCCGCTCTGCTCGCGGTAGCAGCCTACATCGACTTGAATCCGGTGCGTGCCGGCCTCGTCGATCATCCCGAAGACTATCGATGGAGCGGCTACGGGGAATCAAATGGCACGGGGAAAGGCTCACGAAAGGCACGTGTCGGACTTGCCTCGATCCAGCGTGAAGCACTCGAGAATCTCGAATTGACGGTGCCCTGGGCAAGGGTTCAGGAGCGCTACCGTCGTCTCCTCTACCTGGCCGGGGCCGAAGAACGCGACCACGCGGGGGCTGTCTCACGGCGCGGCTTCTCTCCGGAAAAAGTCTCAGAGGTGGTCGATGCAGCGACTCCCCTCTCCCTTTCCGGGTTGCTGCGAAGAAAAGTCCGCTATTTCTGTGACGGTGCCGCGCTAGGATCCGCGGGCTTCGTGGAAGAAGTCTGCGACGGCCTGCGAGCCTCGGGACGGATCAGGGCTTCCCGGAAATCGGGCGCGCGACGATTGCGTGGCGGCGACTGGGGCGAGCTCCGGGTGCTGCGAGATCTTCAGGTGCGCGTGTTCGACCCTCCGTTCGAGTGATTCGTCGTGACGCCGGCACCTCAATGGAAATCGTGCGAAGCCGCCGCGGGTAGCGCTTCGCCGATGGCGATTACCTCGATTCTCATGGCCATGAGATGAGTCGTGCCCTCCTTGTCGCGCTGGACCCAACCATGGATGAGGAGAAAGGGCTCGGTCGTGATGACGAGGCGGTATTTCTCGAAGGTGTCGCTGTAGACGATGGCATTGGCGAGTCCGGTCTCGTCCTCGAGGGTGATGAAAACGACTCCCTTCGCCGTACCTGGGCGCTGCCGGCAGATAACGGCGCCGGCGGTGGCGGCCATAGCGCCGTCGGGTGACGTCGCGAGGACGGCGGCCGAAAGAATCTCCCGCGGCAGCTTCGAACGGACCAGCGCCATCGGATGCTTGCCAGTGGTGAGGCCCATCCCGGAGAAATCGGCGCTGATCCGCTCGTGGTAGGACATCTCCGGCAAGGGGCATTCCGCGACCTTGGCCGAGGCGAAGACTGCGACCTCGGCGAACAGGTCCCCCTGCTCGAGCGGGCGTGCCTCGATCGCCCATAGCGCCCGACGCCGCGTTGTCGCAAGTCTCGCAAGCGCCCCGACCGCAGCGAGGCGGCGAGTCTCGGCCCGGTCAAAGTCGGTCCGCTGCCGGAAATCATCGAGCGAGACAAAAGCACACCTCGAGCGCTCCCGCACCATCATCCTGACATTCGCCTCACCGAGACCAAGAACATTGACGAGTCCGAGCTGAATCGTGGTGTCGTCGATGACCTCACAGAGCCAGCCTGATGCGAGGACACAGGGCGGAAGAAAACGCAGCCCCCGACGCTTCCCCTCCTGCACAAGGGTGGAGGGCGAATAAAAACCCATCGGCTGGTTGTTGAGGAGGCCGGTGTAGAATTCAACGGCACGATGCACTTTAAGATAGCTGCTCGCATAGGCGAGCAAGCCGAAGCTGATCGCATGCGACTCGGGAAATCCGTAGAGCGCGAAAGACCCGATGACCCGCACGATCTTTTCCACCGCCGCGATCTCGACTCCGCGCTCCTCGAGAGCCCGGCGCAGCTTTGCCTCGACTTGGCGCATGCGCTCATGCGAGCGGTGGAAGCTGAGGGCGCGCCGCAGCTCCTCGGCCTCGCTCCCGCTGAAGTCGGCCATGACCATGGCCATTTTCAAGACCTGCTCCTGGAACATCGGCACGCCGAGGGTGCGCTCGAGCGTGGGCTGGAGCATCGGATCGATGTAGTCAATGGGCTCGCGTCCGGCGCGCCGCTCGAGGTAGGGATGGGCGAGTCCTCCCGCGATCGGCCCCGGCCGCACGATCGCCACCTCGATGACGACGTCGTAGAAACAGCGCGGTTGCATGCGGCGCAGGGTATTCATCTGCGCGCGGCTCTCGATTTGGAAGACACCGATGGTGTCGGCCGAGCACATCAGATCGTAGGTGGCCGCATCATCTTTCGGGACCCGGGCGAGATCGACAGGACGTCCCCGCTCCCCCGCGAGACGGAGCGTGTCCTGCAGCACCGCCATCATGCCGAGGCCCAACAAATCCACCTTGATGATACCCATGTCCTCACAATCGTTCTTGTCCCACTGGACGACAGTGCGGCCGGGCATGCTCGCGTTCTCGATCGGCACGACGGCGTCGAGGGCGCCCTGACAGATCACCATGCCACCGGAATGTTGCCCGAGATGGCGTGGCAACCCGTAGACCTGGCCATAGAGGGTCGCGAGCGCCGCGGCACGAGGATGTTCGGCGGTGATGCCCGACTGCGCGACCTGTTCGCTGAATTCGAGGGTGTGCGGGTAATCGCCGCTCGCGTAGAGATCGGAGAAGCGCGCCAGCATTTCCTCGGGGAATTCGAGGACCTTACCGATCTCACGAACCGCGCTTCGTCCTCGGTAGGTGATCACGTTCGCTGTCATCGCCGCACCGTGTCGACCGTAGCGATGGTAGACTTCCTGGATGACCTGCTCGCGCCGGTCTCCGCTCGGCAAATCCAGATCAATGTCGGGCCAGGAGCGCCTCCCCTCGCTGAGGAAACGCTCGAAGAGTAGCTTCGCACCGACCGGATCGACCGGAGTGATCCCGAGGCAAAAACAGACCGCGCTGTTCGCCGCGCTGCCACGGCCTTGGACGAGGATGTCGCTTTCGCGACAATACTTCACGAGGCTCCAGACGATGAGGAAATACCCGCTGAAGCCGAGCCGCCCGATCAGGTCGAGCTCCCGCATGATCTGATCCTTGACTCCGCCTTTCAGTTTCCGCTTCCCGTAGCGCTCCTTCGCCCCCTGCCAGGTCGTTTCGGCGAGGTAGCTGTCCATCGAGTGGCCCGGCGGCACCTCGTAGCGGGGGAATTCGTAGCCGAGATTCTCGAGCGAAAAATCAATCTCCTCGGCGAGGCGGCGCGTCCCGAGAATAGCCCCGGGATGATCGTTAAAAAGGGTGGCCATCTCCGCCGCGGTTTTCACGTGGCGTTCACCGTTCAACGCGAGAAGACGTCCTGCGGCATCGAGGGTGGTGTGCTCGCGCAGGCAGGTGAAGACATCCTGCACCTGCCGATGATCAGACCGGGCGTAACAGACCCCGTTCGTCGCGATTAAGGGCAGCCGGTGCGCCGCGGCAAGATCGACCTTGGCCCGCACGAACGCCTCCTCGCCCCGGACGCCGTGTCGCTGGAGCTCGACGTGAAGCTGGCGCTCGGGAAGATGGGCCTTCATCTTCGCCAAGGCCGCCTCCATCCCGCGGCGTCCATCCTCGCGCCAACCACGCTCGAGCGGTCCCTCGGCGTCGCCGGTGAGAAAAGCGGCCTCCTCCGCGATGGACTCGAGTTCGCTCCAGCAAATACGGGCGGTGCCCTTCGCCGTCCGCAGTTGCGCCCGCGTGAGCAGGCGTGAGACAGCCTGGTAACCCTCGCGCGATTTCACGAGCAGGGGCACGACGGATCCGTCCTCCATCGTCAGCTCCGTCCCGACGATGGCGCGGAAGCCATTCTCCTTCGACCGCTGGTGGAACCTGACCGAACCATAAAATCCATCGCGGTCGCAGAGGGCGGCTTCGGCGAGGCCGCATTGCCCGGCCCGGTCGGCGAGCGACTCGGGCGAGGACGCGCCACGCAAAAAGCTGAAGGCGCTGCGCAGGTGAAGTTCGCGGTAGTCGGAGGGCTCAATCATAATACCCCTCCAGACTCCAACCCTGCGGCGTTTCGACGAGACGGAAGAGTCCGTGATTGAGCAAGGCGACGTCCCACTCGTTCCGCTCCCACGATTGGCCGCGGTGCCACCAGTCGCCGCTGCTTTTCCAAGGGCCATGGGCCTCGATGACGACCCCAGTAAGGCGCGCCGACTCGACGCGGAGGGGCTTTCCTTCGTGCAGTTGCACACTCGTGCGGCAGGCGAACGGATAACGCCGCAAGGGCAGTCCCGTCACGGGCGGTCCCGGCGGGGGGGCCTCTGTTTCCCCCAGTTCCGCCGCGAGCGGAGCCCGTCCGCAGATACCAGGCCGGTGGGTGTCGGGGCGGCGCGGTGAGCCGATGCGGTCGGCACCGACGATTTTTCGCATTCTTGTCAGGGTCTCGCCGTGGAGGTGCCGGTTGCGGAGCCCCTTGCCAAAAAGTGGTCGCTGCGTCGCAACGGGATCGGATGGCTCGAACCTCAGCCGCAGCCCGTTCACCGCCGCCTTCATCTCCAATCCCTCGATCGGACTGCTTGCGAGACGAAAAAGAACCTCCTCGTCGAGGCTCGGCTCGGGCAGGGCGAGCCGACGTGCCTGACAAGTCCCGTCGGCGAAGGAGGCGAGCAAATGCACCGCCGCCACGCTGCGTCCCGTCGCCGCGACACGCCCGGCGAGCGATCCGAGAAACCGCCGCAGCAGGAAATAGAGTGGCTCGCGATCGTGGACCTCGTATTCGAAATCGTGGTGTTCCTCAAAGAGCTCCTCGAGCTTGGCGAAGCAAAGCGGGCGTCGCAATCGCCCTGTCAGCCGCAGCCACAGTTCCACCCCCTCGTCTCCGAGACGCGCCGCGACCTCCTCGCGCCGGAGCCGGGCGAAGGCTCCCAGCGAGGACAGCCCCCAGAGCTGGAGTTTTTCCCGCAGCTTCGCCCCGCATTCGGCGACGAGAAAAGGGAGACGATCGAGACGGGCGAAATGGTCGCCGGGGGCGAGATGCCAGACTTCGACACCCTCGTGGAGGGCGGCCTGGGCGGCGATGCGGGCAAGCGCGGGCGTCTCGCCGAGACCGATGGCGACCTCCAATCCGGTGCGGGCGAGCCGGTCGCGGAGATGATAGGCGCTCTCGGTCCAACGATCCGGCGGCTGGGTGGAGAGATCGAGGGTGAGAATACCGGGAGCGGTCTCCTCGATCCCCGGCACCCAGCCGAGGGCGGTCTCGAGCAATAGGCGCGAAGCGGCGAGCTCCGAGGCCTCCGAGGGACGCGCCACGCGCAAGCCCGAACACCGTGCCAAGGCCTGCACTGTGGGCATGCCCGGTGCGACGCCACTGCGGGCGGCGAGGACATTGCCGCAGAGCACGATCGACTGCCGCTGCGTGTCATCGACAAGAGCGACGGGGACATCGCGCCCACCCCGCCGCTTCAAGGCTTGGAGTCGGAAATCACGGCACCAGATGACCGCGTAGCCTGTCTCCGCTTTCGCAACGCCTCTTCTTACTGGCTCTTTCATTCTGACTCCGGAGGGGTTGTTATCGGGCGGAGAAGCGGCGGTCTACGGCCGTGAGCCGCCTCCTCTCTCCCAGGTTCATCCCCGTTCCCTCACCCCGCCATGCGCCGCTCCCCGCTTCCGCCGCGCCCGTCATTTTCTCCGGCACCGCCCCCGACCCGACGAAAGCGCAGCGCGGCCACGATCGCTTCGCGATCCTGATGGAGGGACTCCAGCCCGAGCGGAGAGACGAGCTCGAGCCGGGCCTTCGCGACCGCCGTGACCGGCCCTCGGGCAAAGATCACCCCGACAGACTCGCGCTCGCGCATCTGCCCGACGATGCGCTGCCACTGCGCCGGACGCACCGCCCGCCAGTCCTCCGGTGTGCAATCGCGGCCATCGAGGAGGAACCATCGGTAATTCTCGTCGCGCACCGCCACATCCCACACCGCGACCGCCTGCGCCGCTGAATCGCAGCCCACCCAGAGGAGCGACTCGAGATCGTGCTCGGGAAAACTCTCGACCGCGAAGCCGTTCCCGACATCAAAAAGGATCGCGTATTGGCCCGCCTGACGTGCCCGGGAGAGAAGACTGGCGAGGACGAGCCCCCCACCCCGCGAAGGCCCCGACACGTGAATTTCGGTGAGACAACCACGTTTGAAACCGCCCCCAAGGACGGCGTCGAGCCCGGCCAAGAACGTCGCCTCCCCTGGGGCGCAGCGCGAACATTCCTCGAGGAATTCCGTACCGGAACGCACCTTTCCTGCAAGCTCGCGGCGGAGCGTGGCAAGGGCGGCCAGTTTGTCGGGGGAGGCGGGCATGGGCTTTTTGATAACTGTTTGCGCGAACAGTATTTCAAAAGAACACAAACTGCAAGCAGGATACCGGATTTTTTCCTGGAGGAAGACGGCGACGACTTCTGCCGCGGTGCCTTTCCGCTTACCGGTATTCCTTTCGATAATAGAGCGGGGTCATCCCCATGTGCTTGCGGAATTGCCGAGAAAAGGCAGCCTGATCGTAGAAACCGAGGTCGGTGGCGATGTCAGCGATCGATTTCTTCGACCGGCGCAGTTCGTCGCAGGCGGCGTGGACCCGCATTTTGATGAGGTATTGCTGTGGCGGCATCTTGAGGTGCTCCTTGAACTTGCGTTCGAACTGCCGCACCGAGAGCCCGCACTTCTTCGCGAGATCGGGGATGACCACCTCTCGGTGGAAATTCGAGCGGATGTGAGCGAGCGCCGGCGAGATGTCCGAATCAGCCGGGAGGAGCTCTCGCTGTTTCTCGTAATCCTGGATCGTGCCCATCACCCCGATCACCTCGCCCTCGTGATTCCGCACCGGCAGTTTGTTGGTAAGGAACCACGCCGGAATCCCTTGGCGGCTAAGAAAGAGCTCGACGATCTCCAGCATGGGCACGCCGGTGCGGACGATGCGCCGATCATCCTCACGGAATTTCTCGGCGAGGCTGCGGGGGAGCAGTTCGAAATCGGTGACGCCCCAGAAGTCCTCTTCGTGGCGAAAGCCATAGAGATCGAGGAGGGCACGGTTCGCGGCGAGGAGCCGGCCCTCGCGGTCTTTCGCGAAAAACAGAACGCCGGGAAGATGATTGAAAAGGAGGTGGAAGGAACGCTCTGGCGGGATCGCCGCAAGGAAGGCATTTCGGAGGGCGGGACCGTTCATGAAAGGTCGAAAGAAGATCGCAAGGCACCCGTATTCTATGCCGACAATCCGATTCGGAAAGGCGGGAATGATCCCGGTCACACCGGCCCGAAAGGATCATCCCACCGATCTCGCATTCCTGCCGAAACCCTTTATCTTTTTCCCATGAGCACCGACTACGATCCCAACGAGACGCTCGCAGCCTACGGCTATGGCAGTAAACCCGGCAAGGGCAAGGCCATCACCATCGTCTTCCTCAGCCTCCTTTCCATCGCCGCAGCCATCGGCGCTGGATTTCTTGGTAAACTCTGGAGTGATGAACAGTCGAAATCGCTCGACCTCGAGCGCCAGGTGAAGACCTTCCAGACTGTCGTCAGCGAACTCGAGGGCAAGAACGCCGGGCTATCCTCCCTCCTCGCCGACAAGCAGGCCGAGAGCGAGCGGCTCCAGCAGGAATGGACCACACAGCTAGAGACGCTGAAAAAGGAACACGCCGAGCAGCTGCAGCGCACTTACGCGCAGATGAACGACATTCTCTACGACAGCCGCTCCACCCTCGAATACATCGGCGACATCGAGACGCGCCTGAAATCGGGACAAAAGATCGACCGCGGGGAAGCCGCCAAACTCACCGGCGTGATCAACGGCCTCGCCTTTCTCCACCAGCAATATGGCAAACCACTCAATGAATTCCGCGAACTCGACCGCTATTTCTCGCGCCAGCTTGCGAACCTGCCCGGCGACGAAGTCGACCCCAAGGATACGGCCTCGCCCCTGAAGAAGCTTTTCAAGAACAGGGAATTCAAGGAAGAGCGCGACACCTTCCTCGAGAATCAGGGACGCCGCGACGCCCTCGTCGAGGCGCGCGAGACCGTATCCGCCGCCTACGCCAGCGCGCAAGAGCAGATGGCCGACATCTCGCTCGACCTCAACCAATACCTCGCCCAGCTCCAACAGATCGTCGACTCCAACGAGACCGCCGGAGCCGAGGTCGACGCCTTCTTCGAGAAGTCGAAAGAGATCCTCCAGATCCACGACCGGATCATGAGCATCGAACCGCCCAAGACGCAGACGGTGCAGCCTTGAGGGAACTCGCTAACGAATTTTCGACGGCTTGCAGAACGCTGGTGATTTCATGAGCCTGGAGAAATTTCTGCACGGGCCAAGGAACGTTCTCGTCGAACACGATCTTCATTCCGGCGACGCTTCATGCCTCGCTCCACCACCGGCTCATTTCTCAGGCCCCTCCGGGGCCATGACCCAATCCCCCCACGATGAAAAATCGCCCCTGATCCGGACTCGGGAGATTGGCGCCACTTTTTTCTCCTGCATCCACGGCCTTCCTCCGCAAACCCCTCACCCCAAAATCCCCGTCACCACCTCGCCATACACATCCGTCAGCCGGAAATCCCGCCCGGCGTAGCGATAGGTCAGCTTCAGGTGATCGAGCCCCAACAGATGCAGCATCGTCGCGTGCAGGTCGTGCATGTGGACCTTGTCCTTCACCGCAAAGTAGCCGAATTCATCGGTCTCGCCATGAGCGTAGCCGCCTTTCACGCCGCCACCGGCGAGCCACATCGTGAAGCCCTGGGGATTGTGATCGCGCCCGTCGCCCTGGGCGATGGGGGTGCGGCCGAATTCGCCACCCCAGACGACGAGGGTGTCCTCGAGGAGGCCGCGCTGCTTCAAGTCGGTGAGCAAGCCAGCGATCGGCTTGTCAACGGCCAGGGCGTTCTTGGTGTGCCCCTTGACAAGGCCGCCGTGCTGGTCCCACACGTTCGGGGTCGAGACCTGGAGATAACGCACCCCGGCCTCGGCAAAACGACGCGCAAGGAGGCACTGACGTCCGAAGTGATCGGTCTCCTCGACGCCGATACCGTAGAGGTCGCGGATGTGCTGGGGCTCGTCCTCGATCCCGATCACCGGCGGCGCGGCCGACTGCATTCGGTAGGCGAGCTCCATCGAGGCGATCATGCCCTCGACCGGGGCATGATGGGTGCGGGCGAGATGCTCGCGGTTCATCATCTGGAGAAACTCGAGCTTTCGCGCCTGCACCACCGCAGGAGCGTCGGACTTCAGGTAACGGAAGTTCGCCTTGGGATCGAGTTGGCCATTCGCCCCGATCGTGGTGCCCTGATGGGCGGCTGGGAGGAAAGCCGAGCCGTAGTTCCGCGGTCCCCCGTGCGAGGCCGAGGGACTGATGCTGACGAAGCCGGGTAGATCACGGTTGTCTGAGCCCAGTCCATAACTGACCCACGCGCCCACCGAAGGACGCACGAAGTTGTCCGTGCCGGTGTGGAGCATGCAGACCGCCTGACCGTGCGACTGTCCCGTGCTCTGCATGGACCGGATCACACAGAGGTCGTCGGCATGCCGCGCGACGTGCGGGAACAGGTCGCTGATCCAAAGACCGGATTGGCCGTGTTGGGAGAAATTCCATGGCGAGGCCATCAGCTTCGCGGTCGCCGTCGCGGCCGGGTCGAGGTTTTTGGCCGGGGCGAAGGGCAGCTTCTGTCCGCCGCGCTTCTGCAGCTCGGGCTTGTAGTCGAAGGAATCGACCTGCGAAGGTCCGCCATGCATGAAGAGAAAGATGACCCGCTTGGCGCGTGGCGTGTGGTGGAAGGTCGGAGAGGCGGCCGAAGCGGCGAGGCCCGAGAAGGCAAGTGAGCCGAATCCGCAGGCGGCGGACTTGAGGAGTTCGCGGCGGGAAAATTCTTGGGAAAACGGTTTCATCGGTCGTGATTTGCGGCCATTTGCGGGTATTCGCGGCCATTTGCGTTGAAGCATTTTAAAAACGCGGATGAGCGCGAATACCCGCAAATTTCCGCGAATGAAGAGAAGGGATGAACTCGCACTGCTTTCATTCCAGATACAAAAATTCGGTCGAAGCCATCAACAAATGCGCCAGATGCCCGACGGCCTCCTCGACCTGATCCAACTCCTCCCCTCCCCCGCTCAGATCGGCGATCAGGCCCATGGCCCGCTCGCGCTCGACCGGGTCCGGCGCTCGCCCCAAAAGGGTTCGATAGAGATGATCCACCTCGGTCCCCGGCAGGGCTCCGGGTTTCATCGCTGACTTCGCCACGGCTTTCGCCTCCCTCTGCAGAAATCCGCTGTTCAACAGATACAAGGCCTGCGTCGGCACGGTCGTGTCGTTGCGCCGGCCGGTGACGAGATCGGGGTTGGCCCCGTCGAAGAGGGCGAGCTCGCCGCTGGGGTTGTTTCTCGCCACGGGCAGGTAAATGGTTCGCTTGGGATCCTTTTCATACGAAAGCGGCGCATCGAGATCGATCCCGATGGCGGACGCGGTCGCTCCGCCGGGAGTGCGGTCGAGGCGTCCGGAGAAAAAGAGGACGCTGTCGCGGATCTCCTCGGCGGTGAGACGGCGACGCCCATGGCGACCGAAGAGTTCGTTCTCCGGATCGGTGTCGACGAGAGTTTTGTCAGGGTCGGCTCCGAGTCCGTAGGTGCGGCTCAGGACGATGCGGCGCACGAGTCGTTTTGTCGACCCGCCTTCCTCGCGGAAGGTCGCAGCGAGCCAGTCGAGCAACTCGGGATGGGTCACCCCGGACCCGAGGCGGCCGAAGTTGTCGACCGACTCCACGAGACCACGACCGAAGAGATGCCCCCAGACGCGGTTCACATAAACGCGGTCGAGCAGTCCGCCCGCCTCACCCGTGAGCCAGCCGGCGAGCTCGCGGCGACCGCTCGTGCCCGGGGCGATCGTCGCGGATTGGTTGGAGAGCAGCTTCGGGAATCCACGCGCGACGACAGGACCGAGCTGGCCGGTCTCCCCACGGATGCGGAGATGGATATCGGCCGGCTCCTTCGCATCGCGCGGCGCCATGACGACGTCCTTGTCCTTCAGCTCGGCGATGAGCTTGTCGAGCGTCTTCTTCAAATCGCCTTCGCTCATGCGGAAGAGCGGATCGCCTTCCCCGCCGGTGGCGGCGTTGAGTTGGGCTTTTTCCCGCTCGAGATCGGCGACGGCGATGAACTGCACGGCATCGACCAGCACATACCGTCCCTCGGTGCCGATGGTCTCGATCGTGACACTGCATTCCCCGCCCTTTTCGAAATCGAATTGCCCGATCGGCTCGAAGAGGCCCGCGACGGACGGAGTCGCGGTTTGGTCGAGAAAGACGGTCTGATTTCCGGCCCGGCTTTTCACGACGACGGGGACTTTATCCGCCCGGTTCTCACCGGCGCTGTAGGCGACGCGCACTTCGTAAAGCCCGCTCTCGGGCAGGCTGCCGCGGAAGATGACGCGTTTTTCGCCCTTCCCTTCCTTGTCGTCGCGGAGGTAATGGGCCCCGAAACGATTCGGAGAAAGATTCGACGAAGGCCACACCCCGATGACCTCGGCATCGCTCTCGTCGTAGATGACTCCGGCGAGCGGCAGATTGTCGGCGGTCATCTTGCCGCCGGCTTTCTTCATGTAGCTCTTTTCGACGACGAGGCGCATCGCCAGCTCGAGACGCTCGACCTGTTTCGCGAGTTCGGGATCGACGCCACCCGGACCGGGCAAAGGACGCTCGATCCAGCTCGCGACGTTGACGCAGCCGTTGCGCGTGCCGGTGACGATCTCGGTGGAGCGGAAAATCCCCGCGAGAGCGAAATAGTCCTCCTGCGAGACGGGGTCGAACTTGTGATCGTGACAGCGTGCGCAGCCGAGGGTGAGCCCGAGGAAGGCGCGACCCATCGTGTCGACCTGCTCATCGACGGTGTCGAGCCAGAGCTTTTCCTTGTCGCGCTCGGTCAGCATCTTCGGCCCGAGGGCGAGGAAGGTCGAGGCGATGAGACGTCGCCGGGTCGTCGCGGGATCGTCGCAGGGCATGAGGTCGCCCGCGATCTGCTCGCGCACGAACTCGTGGTAAGACTGGTCGCGGTTGAAGGCGTCGATGACGTGGTTCCGATACCGCCAGGCCTGGTAGAAGGTGTAGTTGCGGTCGCCTCCGTTCGAGTCGGCGTAGCGGGCCACGTCGAGCCAATGACGCCCCCATTTTTCGCCGAAGGCGGGACGGGCGAGCAGGTCATCGACGATCCTGACAAACGCCTCACGCGAGGGGTCGGCGACAAACGCCTGCGTCTCCTCCGCGGTCGGCGGCAGCCCGGTGAGATCGTAGTGAAGGCGGCGCAGGAGGGCGGCGGGCTCCGCGGCGGGGGCGGGTGTCATTCGCTTTTCCTCGAGCTTCGCGAGGACGAAGGAATCCACCGGATCGAGCCGCCAATCGCGCTTGGCGATCGCGGGCTCGGCCGCCTTCACGACGGGACGAAAGGCCCATTCCTGCCGCGCCGCTTCGTAGTCGATCTCGCCTTTGCGGACCCCGGCGGCGAGGGCGTTGTCACGGGGATCGGGAGCGCCCATCGCGACCCATTGTTCCAGCACCGCGATCTCCTCCGTCGTCATCTTCGACTTCGGCGGCATCTGCAGGTTCTCGTCGGCGTAGCGGATCGAATGGATGAGCAGGCTTGCGTCGGGATTTCCCGGAACGATCGACGGTCCGCCGTCGCCGCCGATCTCCCAGCCCGCCTTGCGATCGAGCCAGAGTCCGCCCTTCTGTTTGTCGGCCTCCTCGGAATGGCATTCGTAGCAATGCTTCACGAGGAGGGGCCGCACCTGGGATTCAAAGAAGGCGAATCCCTCCGTCGCGGAAAGCGTGGACGCGCCGCACCCGCAGAGAAACAGGGCGGTGATGATGAGGAGGTAACGCGGCATCTCGACGGAACAAGAGCGATCATGCCCGAAATCGGACAGTTCTGTCATGGCGCGTTGGCGCTATGCGGGAATGTGGCTGCGACTTCAGTCGCAGGCGTGCCCATTCACCCCGTTCGACTAAAGTCGAATCCACAAACCCTCAAATCGCCAGCGAGAACATCGTGACGCGCAGCTCGGTCGGGGCTTTGGCGTCGACTTCTTTCCAGTAGAGGCGCGAATCGCCGTCCATGTCGTATTTGGCGAAGGATTTGGTGAAGCTGACGTGCTCGCTCACCCACTTGATGGCCTCGGCTTTGCTGATCTTTTGATCCTTGTCGCGATCGATGAGGTTGAAGTCGGGGTCGAGCTCGGACGCCGACGGATGCGCACTCCTCCACTCGGCCTCCGAGATATGGCTGTCGCGGTCGAGATCATACTGGGCGAGCAGGTCCGCATGTTGATGGGCGACGACCTCCTCCTTGGTGAGGTGCCCGCTCTTGTCCCCATCGGCTTCGGTAAACTCGGGCTCCATGCCGAGATGTTCGACGACGACGGCGACGGACTCTTCCTCGGTCGTGACACAGCCAACGACGAAGAGGGCGAGCGCCGCAACAGGGGCGATCCGGATCGGTTTGAAACACATGGGGCGACCCTAGCAATTCCGCCCCCGATTTGGCAACCGGATTTTCCCCTGCCCGGAGGCCGCCAAAGTGCGTCCAATCCCGTGAACACCATGTCACCTGACGTCCTCCCACCAGCCCGAAGAAGCCCATCTCCATGCCGACGGCACTCGCCGGGCCACCTTCCTCATCGTCCGCGAAACACCCGAGACGCGGGGCGGCGGTCTCTTTCACGCCTTCGCCTCGTCGCGGCACCCGACCCTCGCCCCGCCCGCGCTGGAATTGAAGCTCTTGGTGGGATCGGAGAAATGAGGCGAGAACCCCTGCATTCCTTCGTTGACATTGCTGGAAAATCCCGTTAAGTGCGCCCTCACCCCAATTTCAGCCCGTCATGGCAGTCCCGAAACGTAAAACGTCCAAGATGAAGAAGCGCCTCCGCCGCAGTGGTCAGCGGTGGCGTGCCCGCAAGCTCAATGTGTGCTCCGAGTGTGGCAGCGCCGCTCCCTCGCACATCGCTTGCCCGAGCTGCGGTTACTACAAGGGACGCCAGGTCCTGACCGTCGACGAGCTCTGATCAGGTCCGCCGTTCTGACTCCATCCCGACCTTTCCCGAAGTCACCTCCATCGAGGTGACTTTGTGTTTTCGGGGTTGCATGTTGGCGTGGCCTGTTCCTAGATAACGGCTTAACTCAGCTCATGCGAATCGCACTGGACGTGATGGGAGGCGACAAGGCTCCCGAGGCGATTGTGGCGGGCGCGGTCGAGGCTCTCAATGCCTATGATCGCGACCTCCAGAAGCTGTTTCTTGTCGGCGACGAAGCGACCGTGAAACGCGAGCTCGACCGCCTTTCCTATGCCCACGGCAAGATCGAGATCGTCCACGCCTCCGAGATCGTGACGATGCACGACTCCGCGGTGAAATCGGTGCGTCAGAAGAAGGACTCCTCGATCAGCGTCGCCGTCGATCTCGTAAAGCGCGGCGAAGCCGATGGCGTCGTCAGTGCCGGCAACACCGGAGCTGCCGTCGCCGCCGCGACGATCAAGTGGCGCAACATCCCCGGGGTGGAGCGCGCCGGGATCGCCTCTCCCCTTCCGAACGAACATGGCCCTTGCAACATCATGGATGCCGGGGCCAACGTCGATGCGAAACCTTCGCACCTCCTCGGCTACGCCATCATGGGCAGCGTCTATGCCCGCCACGTGCAGGGGAAGGAGCGCCCCGTCGTCGGCCTCATGTCCGTGGGCGAGGAAGATTCCAAAGGCACCGACTTCACCCGCGAGGTCTTCGAGCTGCTCAAGGCGACCGACCTCAACTTCTGCGGCAATGTGGAGGGGCACGACCTCTTCGAAAGCAAGATCGACGTCGTCGTTTGCGACGGTTTCGTCGGGAATGTCATTCTCAAATCCTGCGAGGCGACCGCCAAGGCCATGTTCAAGTGGCTGAAGCAGGAGATCAACGCCAATCCCGTCCGCAAAATGGGCGCCTTCATCGCCAAGAATGCCTTCAAAGCCGTGAAGGAACGCGGCAACTACGAAACCTACGGTGGCAGCCCTCTCCTCGGCGTCAACGGCGTCTGCATCATCGGCCACGGCTCCAGCACGCCGCTCGCAGTGCGCAATGCCATCCGCGTCGGACTCGAGTCGGTCAAACACCACGTAAATCCCCACATCGAGGAGGAGATGAACCGCTACTCCGACCTCATTTATTGATTCGTTTTCCATCCTTTCCCGAGCGTTCATCACCTCCATGTCCTCGTCCGGAAATCCCTCCTCGCCTCCCTACCCCGTCCGCATCGCCGGCACCGGCAGCTATCTGCCAGAGCGCATCATGACGAACCGGGAGCTTGAGGAGTCGGTCGATACTTCGGACGAATGGATCACGAGCCGCACCGGGATCCGCGAACGCCGCATCGCGAAGGACGGCGAATACACCAGCCACCTCGCGAGCGAGGCAGCCCGGCGCGCCCTCGAACAGGCCGGGGTCGCCGCTGCTGACATCGATCTCATCATCGTCGCGACGATCACTCCCGACACCCTCACACCCGCCACCGCCTGCTACGTGCAGCAGCAGATTGGTTCTCTCAGAGCGGTCGCCTTCGACGTCTCCGCAGCCTGTTCGGGATTCCTCTACGCGATGGAGTTCGCCCGCCACGCTGTCGGCGCGGGAGCCTTCCGCAACGCCCTCATTATTGGCGCGGAAAAACTCAGTGCCTTCGTCGATTGGAACGATCGCAACACCTGCGTCCTCTTCGGAGACGGAGCCGGCGCCGCCGTTCTCCTGCCCTCGACCAA
>Ga0172372_10000774_pt1 | contig 48997 bp, 36 predicted proteins | sample LakKiv5m_2_FD_114544 | JGI IMG/M metagenome (GOLD analysis project Ga0172372, IMG submission 114544) | Freshwater microbial communities from Kabuno Bay, South-Kivu, Congo - kab_092012_9.5m | ecosystem: Environmental > Aquatic > Freshwater > Lake | place: Democratic Republic of the Congo...
GCTGCAGGAAATTTCTCCACCGGCTTCACCTGTGCTTTCACACGATCACGAAGCACATCAAGTATCTGCTTCATTACAGGTTCCGACAATCCGCTTCCACAAGAACGTGCATATCGCTGTGTGGCGAAATACATGTGGTCGGTACGCATATCGCGCGTTTTACCGTACCACGACTTCAACCAATACTTTTTACCTTTCGCATTATACAGCGCAGTGTTCCTATCTGCTGCATACGAATGAAGCAACATCACGTAAGAAATTTCATTCAACATCATGGCTTGAACTCCGGGAACTGCATGATGCCAGCTTTTGATCATGTTCTCATTGCACAAAACAAAAGTGCGGTAGTGACACTTCGATCCGTTCTCGTAAATGTGCCCGGCGTACATACCTTGCATAGGAAATGACTGCGATTTCGTTAGTGCATCACTCTCCACAAATACTGCGGCAATGTGTCGCTTTCGTTTCAGCGCTTCAGTCATGGTAAGTCGCTTTCCTTTCAGATCGTAAATCTCCCACGTGTTACGTTTATCATCCGGGTAATACGAAACGATCAGCGAGCTGTCCATGAGAATCACTTCCACCAATTGCGTTTGCGGTGATTGCGGATATGTTTCACTCAGCATACTCCAATAACACGGCCAAGCCATGCGAACACGTTGACGATCTCCGCTTTGCAGATGCGAACGCATTTCATCACGCTTGCCTTTCGAATCGAAGAGCGCATTCCAATAGTAATAGTGCAATTGCTCTTCCGGAGCGGAAGTCCGCAGTAATCGTTTCTGACTAACAACCGAATCCAATTCTTCAACTGTTGTCCAGAAATAAAAGCGGTTCTTAACAGGTTTCAGTGAACTGACAACACAGCCTTTGGAAAGCCAGTTCTGTAGTATGCTGTCTGTTGATGTGAGCGGTTTGTCTTTGCCTTTGTTGATCGTCAGCGGAGATCTGAATGAAACCAGCAGAACGAAAAGCAGAACCGGAAAGACAAAAATCTTTTTCATGCTCTATTTCTTGCGGAACACAATCGCAATCGGAACTCCGGTGAAGTTGAAGTTCTCTCTGATTTTATTCTCAAGGAATCTCTTGTACGAATCTTTCACGTACTGAGGATGATTCACGAAGAACGCAAACACCGGTGTTTTTGTAGGAAGCATTGTAACGTACTTAATCTTCACGTATGTTGCTTTCATTGGAGGCGGTGGCTGATTCTCAATGATCGGTTGCAACACTTCATTGAGTTTCGCAGTAGGAATACGTTTCTTTCTGTTGTTATAAACTTCAACTGCGGTTTCGAATCCTTTCAGAATACGCTGCTTGGTTATTGCTGAAGTAAATATGATAGGAACATCATTGAACGGTCGCATTTTCTCGCGAATTTCTTCTTCGAACTTCTTCACCGTCTTTGTATCCTTCTCAATCAAATCCCATTTATTTACTACCAACACAATCCCTTTGTTGTTGTTCTGTGCCAACCCAACGATATTCATGTCCTGACTTTCGAAACCTTCCTGCGCATCTACAACCAAGAGAATTATATCGCATTCTTCAATAGCGCGAATTGTGCGCATCACCGAGTAAAACTCAAGATCCTCGTGTACTTTCGATTTCTTTCTCAATCCCGCAGTATCAACAAGCATCACGTCCAGACCGAAACCTTTGAAATGCGTATTGATTGCATCACGTGTAGTTCCCGCAATGTCCGTAACAATATGTTTGTCTTCACCGAGCAACGCATTCAAAATGGATGACTTGCCCGCATTCGGTCTTCCTACAACTGCGATCTTCGGAATATTGAGTTCTTCTTCAGGTTCGTCGGGACCGAGGTTGTTCACCACTTCATCCAACAACTCCCCTGTTCCACCACCATTCACACCTGAAACTGCAAACGGATCGCCGATTCCTAAAGCATAAAACTCACCAATCAGATCCTGACGCATTGCGTTATCTACCTTGTTCACCACAAGAATTGTTTTCTTCTTGCTTCTGCGAACGAGATCCGCTACTTCTTCATCAAGAGGCGTTATTCCTTCCATTGCATCCACAACAAACATGAGCATGCTTGCTTCCTGTAATGCAATTTTCACTTGTCTGCGGATTTCTTCTTCGAAAACATCTTCAGAACCTTCAACGTAACCGCCGGTATCAACTACGGAAAATTTACGTCCGTTCCATTCGCAATGACCATAATGACGATCACGCGTTACGCCTGCTGTTTCATCAACAATAGCTTCTCTGGACCCTGTTAAACGATTAAACAGCGTTGATTTGCCCACATTCGGGCGACCTACAATAGCGATAAGATTGGACATAACGCCGCAAAGATACGTTATTCGTCAGTGTAAAATAAGATTACCGACGAACGGGTTTATCTGACGATAAAGCGATTGTTGCTTAGCTGATTTTCCTGCGACACTTGAACAATGTAACTGCCCGCAACGAACAGCGGCAATTCAATGCGGGTTGTTTCAGAACTTGGAACTTCCTGTTTCGTCCAAACCAGTTCTCCGAGCGCATTATAGACATTCACAGTAATAGGTTCGTACGATGCAGAGTGAATCACAAGAGAAGATTGCCCGATTGAAGGATTCGGCACCACTGAAGTTTGCAAACTATTTCCCTGTTGCAATGGAGTTACAGTTGTGAGCGAAATATCCGTTTCCCAGATGCCGCGTCCGTATGTACCCGCGCGCAATTTGCCGGCACTGTACATGATATCAATATCAGTAACAGATGTATTCGGTAATCCCGTTCCCACTAATGTCCACGTTGTATTCAGCGAGTCTCTCGTATAAACGCCTGCATCAGTTCCGATGTAAATTCTGTCGTCACTTCCTGTTTCATAAACAGAACAATTGATTGCGACGTTAGGCAAACCTGTTGACCAATTGATCCACGACATTCCGCCGTTATTGGAATAGTATACTTTTCCGGTTGCAGCGTACTCTGCGAAAGTCAACCAGATTTCATTGGTATTTGTCGGATTGATTGTGATGGAAGTGATAATTCTGTTCGCAGGATTGTTGAGCGTGATCCATGTTGCACCTAAGTCAGGAGTCATCTTCAAACCGGTGTCGGCAGAAACCCAAATTACATTCGGATCAGAAGCGGCAACTGTCAAACATTCCATCGTACTTCCGTTAAAGAGATTCGTACTCAATTGTGTCCACGAAGCGCCGCGATCAGTTGTTCTCCATATGTCATTATAACCTGCAACCAGAGTTTGATTATCTGAAGGATCAATCATGTATGGCGCAACCCAACTTCCGCTTGGAGTTCCTCCCGGAATGTTGTCACTGATACAGTAATACGTGTCATTCACCCAGCGATCCATGGAGCGATATAACTTACCGTTGATGTAAGTTGTGTAAATGATATTGTTATTTCCCGGATCAATCGCCACTTCCATTGCGTCACCGCCATTCGTTGCACGCCATGTTCCGTTGGACAAACGAACACGTCCGCCGTTATCTTGAGTTCCTCCGAGAATCATCATCGGATCAGTTTGAGAATGCGCGATTTTATAGAACTGCGTTGTCAGAAAACCGTTGGTGAGTTCCGTCCAACTGTCCGCTGTTTCTGCATACGAATACAAACCTCCGTCATTGCAGAAATACAGTGTATCCGGATGCAAAGGATGCATCGCCATATTTCTTTGATCGGCATGAACCGTTGGGTATGGAGGATTGTTATACCACCACGTTACTGCGTTCCAAGTTGCGCCGCTGTCTGTTGATTTCTGCACATAAACACCGCCGCAATAAATTACTGATGAATTAGAAGGAGAAATAAACAGCACACTGCCTTCCGGACAATCTGAAACATAATTGAGAGAAGCGCCGTAGTTGTAAGAAATGTAAAGCGGATTGTTGTTGATACTGCACATTACGGCCAGCATTGCCGGATTTGCGGGAGTAACTGCGATACGAATCCAATTATAATTCGCAGAGAAATTGGTCAGAGTTGTCCACGTTGTTCCTCCGTCAGTAGAACGATACACTTCGCTTGATCCCCAATAATCGTGCAGTGCGGCGTAAATATTACTTGTGCCGGGTTCAAACTCAATATCCGAATGGTAACCGGCATGAACAACTGTCCAGGTAGTTCCTGCATCAATTGTTTTGTATAATCCGTTTGAAGTAGCCGCATAGAGAATCTGATTGTTAAATGGATCCATTTCAATCTTGGAAATCGCTCTTCCCTGAGAAAGCTGCCAATTCAAACCAGTAACGTTCCATGTTGCACCGCCATCCGTGCTTTTGTATACACCACGACTGAAATTCCACCAGCCCTGATGATCTCCAACTGAAATGTAAAGCGTATTGCCGTTGGAATGATCCACAACACAACTTCCAACACTTACGTATGGAAGTGCGTCCGTCAGCGGTGCATATGTCAATCCTCCATCCGTTGTTTTCCACAGTCCTCCAATAGGCGCACCTACGTACATCACTTGCGGATTCACAGGATCAAATGCGATACACGTCGCTCGCCCCATTCCGTTATAGCCACCGTCGCAAACGGTCTGTGAAATATTTGTCCACGCGCTTTGGGTTGTTGCAACCGGATTCTGAGCACGTGAAGGTTCAGAATAATAATCCGGAAACAAACCATTCTCATCTACGCGAGTGTGCCAATACCATTTCCAACGCTGATACTGCATGTACTCGCCGTCGTTGAAAGTACCACGAGGAGTGTTGGCCGCTATCGTATGCTCTCCTGCATAAATTGAATCCGCATAATTGCAAATAGAAAAATAATTTGAACCTGACATGCGCATCTGTTCAACTGATGCACGTTGCGCATCGAGATTCAGATTGAACAACAATGCAACAACAAAAATTGAAATTGTATTTTTCATAGCGAAATATCTGTCTGCTTAACCGAGATAACCGTAACGTTTCAACTGGCGTTCACTGTCACGCCAGTCTTTATCAACTTTGATAAACAATTCGAGAAAGACTTTCTTCTGAAAAAACTTCTCCATGTCTATTCGGGAAGATGTGCCGAGTTTCTTTATGGCGCGACCTTGTTCACCTAATAAAATTCCTTTCTGCGATTCGCGCATGACGTAAATAATAGAACGGATTTTAATAATCGTTTCCGATTCTTTAAATTCTTCTGTCACAACTTCCACCGAATAAGGAATCTCTTTGTCAAATTGAAAGAGAATTTTCTCGCGAATGATTTCAGACACAAAGAATCGTTCCGGTTTATCGGTCAGTTCATCTTTCGGGAAGTACGGCGGATGTTCAGGAAGCAGTTCAATTATTTTCTTAATTACGATATCGGTATTGCGATTCTGCAATGCGGAAAGCGGAATCATTACTGCTTCAGGAAATTCCGTTTGCCACTTCTCTGCCACTTTCGCGAGCTGTTCTCCTGTAACTGCATCCATTTTATTGAGCAATAATAGCACGGGAACCTTTGCATTTCTGATTCTGCGATATGCATTCTCTTCGATCGGCTTATCATCGGTCATGTCAATTACAAGAAGCAGAACATCAGCATCTGCAATTGCTGTTCCCACAAATTGCATCATTCCTTCCTGCAGTTTATACTTCGGAATAATGATTCCCGGCGTGTCGGAATAAACAATTTGAAAATCCTCTCCGTTCACAATTCCGAGAATTCTGTGTCGTGTGGTTTGAGCTTTTGAAGTAATGATTGACAAACGCTCACCCACCAGATGATTCATCAACGTACTTTTTCCGGCGTTGGGATTGCCGATGATATTTACGTAACCTGCTTTGTGCATGATGCAAAGATAACCTTCACAGAGCGGTTAGTTACACACTTGAACGGATACTCACGCAACTATCATAACATGCTCTATTTCAGCGATCTTAAATTGATCCGAATATTTATTTGCATATTTATATGTATATACATATATTTGCATCGCAAAACTCTAACGCAATGAAAAAATACACACTCGCATTATTCGTTTTCGCAGCGGCGCTGACATCCTGTTCAGACACGCCAAAGGGCGACAAAGCAAAAGTTACAGATGAGCAAGCCGCTGCAGACAGCAATGGTGTTGCACTAAATGTTGACACAGCAACTTCAATAGTTGGATTCGTTGGAAACGGTGTTGGGAAAAATCACCCAGGAGAATTCAAACTTTCAAATGGTACTTTCACAGTGAAAGACGGAAAAGTAACAGCAGGATCTTTTACGGTGAATGTAGGCTCAATCAAAATGCTTGAGCAAGGTGATATGTTCCAGACAAATCTTCGCGGTCACTTGATGAGTGCAGATTTCTTTGACGTTGCGAAATTCCCTGAAGCGAAATTTGAAATCACAGGTAGCGAACCATTCACTCCAACAGCTGCTGATTCTTCTGTAGTTGCCGGAGCGAACACAAAAATCAGTGGTAACCTTACTTTGAAAGGTGTAACGAAGAACGTTACTTTCCCTTCGAAAGTTGAAGTAACGGAAACAGGAGCAACCACTCAGGCAAACTTCAATATTGATCGTACACAGTGGGATATGCACTACAATGATGACGCTGCATCAGCGAAAGAAAAATTTATTCAGCATGATGTCAATATCAAATTGAACATCGTAAGCAAGAAGCAATAAGTCCGCATAGTTTAGTTGGTTAAACCGGAAGGAGGTCACGTTGGTGATCTCCTTTTTTTATGCTGAAAAACGTGTTTTCAGGAAGCAGGATCGCGTTTAAGAATATTATTCCTAATATTCAAACTGGATTGGAATATCTGATCCGGCAACTCACAAGAAACATATATTACAAATGAAGAAAAAGCTACCCTTTCAATAGCATCAGGCACCGTGTGCGCTGCAGACGCGGCATTCACATTGAGTGGAGCAACACCTTCAGGTGGTGTTTTCTCAGGAGCAGGTGTAACAGCCGGCATGTTTGATCCTGCAGTAGCAGGTGTAGGGACACATGTTATTACTTACGTGTACACTGATACAGCAGGATGTTCAGGTACTGCAACAGATTCAATAACTGTTGACATTTGCACGGGATTACCAAACAACACCGTGGCTTCTTTCAATGTGTATCCGAATCCGAACAACGGAACGTTTACGATTAATGTAAACACCGTTTCTGACGTTACCATTTTCGATGCACAAGGCAAACTGGTTTACAGTGCTAAAATGCTTCCTGAAAATCAGAACATAATCAGCCTTGAAAGTAACGGCATGTACATGATTAATGTAACTGATGCGCAAGGACAACGCTCAGTTCAACGTGTGACTGTCGCTAAATAATTTTTTTAATTTCTATTCTGAAAAAGGCTCACTGTATGGTGGGCCTTTTTCTTTTTACAACTTGCTTGTCAAAAGTCCCGGGTTATAGGATTTCGTCGCTGCAATCACCGTGTGTGTCGAAACTTTATGATCATTAACGAATTAACTCTACCTTGCAAGTAGCATTTATAAATTTCAAAACAACACACATGAAAAAAAACTCTACACAATTGCGCTCACACCTATTGGCATTGGGTCTGTTCGCGTTGACCACGGCGACTGCTCAGGTCACAACAACATTTAACTATACAGGCGCGGTTCAGACTTACACTGTGCCTGCCGGTGTTACGACGATAACCGTTGATGTTTACGGTGCACAAGGAGGCTTCGGTTACAACGTACCATCTGTTACACCGGGACTCGGTGGAAGAGTACAGGCTGTTGTAGCCGTAACACCACTTCAAGTGCTCAACATTTACGTTGGTGGACAAGGTGGACCTGGCGGAACAACTATTGGTGGAACTGCAGGATATAACGGAGGCGGAACCGGTGGTGGCTGGTCAGGCGGACGAAGCGGCGGTGGTGGTGGTGGTGCATCTGACATTCGTCAAGGTGGAACTGCACTTTCAAACCGTGTGGTTATTGGTGCAGGCGGAGGCGGAACCGGAGTGAATCACTCTAGCGGTGACGCAGGCGGTAACGGTGGCGGACTAACCGGATCGAATGGATTAACCGGCACTTACCTTGGAGCAGGAGCAACACAATCTGCAGGTGGTGCACCAAATGGCGCATTGGGCGCAGGTGGTAATGCACCAGGCGGACAAACCGGCGGCGGCGGCGGTGGCGGCTATTACGGCGGTGGTTCATCGGCTTGGGAAGGCGGCGGAGGCGGAAGCAGTTATACAGCTCCGGCCGTTACATCTGTAACTCACACAGCAGGTGCGCGCACAGGAAACGGGCTAATTACAATTACTGCTGTGGTTCCTCTAACTGCAACTGTTTCGCAAGGTGCTTTCATCGCGTGCAATGGTCAATCTACTGCATCGTTAACTGCTGCACCTTCCGGAGGTACAAGTCCCTATTCATATTCATGGTCACCATCAGGTGGAACGAATGCAATCGCAACAGGACTTTCTGCCGGAACGTACACTGTAACCGTAACCGATAACATCGGATCAACAACAACACAGACATTCACTGTAACCCAACCTTCTGTACTCAGCACAGTAACTACCGGCACCGCAGTTTCATGCTTCGGAGGCAATAACGGAGTTGCTTCTACATCACCAAGCGGCGGAACATCACCATACACTTACGCATGGTCTACCGGAGGTACAACATCATCAATCAGTGGGTTGAGTGCAGGAGTTTACACATGTACTGTAACTTGTTCAAACGGTTGCACCACGACAACTTCAACCACCATCACTTCACCCGCCGTTCTGGCAGCAACAATCTCCGGAACTGCAACAACTTGCTTTGGAGGAAATAACGGAGTTGCATCTGTATCCGTTACAGGTGGTACAGTACCGTACACCTACATATGGTCTAATGGTGGGAACACAGCAACGATTTCAGGACTTTCGGCTGCACTATATACTTGCACTGTTACCTGCTCAAACGGCTGCACAACAACACAATCTGTAAACATTACATCTCCATCTGTTCTTACGGCTTCATCAAATTCAACATCCGTTCTGTGCAATGGTGATGCAGCTACTATCTCTTTATCTGCAACAGGCGGAACTGCACCTTATGTCGGCGACAGTACGTTCCTTCAAGTTGCCGGAAGCTACATTTACACCATCACTGATGCGAACGGATGTACTTCCTCAACATCAATTACTGTTACAGAACCTGCTGCTATAGCACTGAACGCAACTTCGGTAAACGCGACATGTAACGGCACAAGTGACGGATCAATTGATCTGACAGTAACAGGAGGAACTTCACCGTATACTTTCAATTGGAATAACGGTCAGTTTACAACTGAAGATCTCACAAACATTCCTGCAGGTTCATATTCAGGAGTTCTTACAGATGCGAACGGATGCCAAGACAGCGGTACTGTTGTAATCTCAGAACCTGCTGCTGTCGTTGCAACACTTTCACTTGCATCAAGCACTGTGTGCGCAACAGATGCAGCATTCGCATTGAGTGGAGCAACGCCTTCAGGTGGTGTTTTCTCAGGAACAGGTGTAACAGCCGGAATGTTTGATCCTGCAGTAGCAGGTGTCGGTACTCATGTTATTACATATGTGTACACAGATACAGCAGGATGTTCAGGTACAGCGACAGATTCAATAACTGTTGACATTTGCGCAGGATTGGCGGACAACTCAACGACAGCATTCAATGTGTATCCGAATCCAAATAACGGAACGTTTACGATTAACGTGAGCAGTGTTTCTGATGTTACCATTTTCGATGCACAAGGCAAACTGGTTTACAGTGCCAAAATGCTTCCTGAAAATCAGAACGTAATCAGTCTTGAGAACAATGGCATGTACATGATCAATGTAACGAACGCTAACGGACAAAGATCTGTTCAGCGTGTAATTGTTACTAAGTAATCAGCTGAAATTCCATTAAAAAAAGGGCTCGCTTCGAAACGAGCCTTTTTTATTCAGACATTCTTTGACACATTTTATACAATTAATGATTCGGCATACGCACCAATAATCGGATTAACCATCTTTGCAAAGTAATATTTGTTGATATGAAATATTGTGTATTCGCATTTGTGTGTTTTTTATCGGGGCTAACTGCTTCTGCTCAGCAACTTGCTAAGCCATCTCAAGCTGAAATTTCAACATTACCTGCTTGGGCGCAGGAGATGTATAGTGATGATCCGAACGTTCACAAAACAGATTCGTTGTACAACGATTGGTATCGCTCACATGAATTTGTGAAATCATATCACACGCAATACTACCGATTCTGGAGACGCAAGAATGCGCAATGGGTGAATGAAAACGGATTAATACGCAAACCGACGTATGCAGCCATGCGAAGTGTTCAGCCTGCAAATCCGAACGCAACCGGATGGAATCTGGTTGGGCCGAACAAAGTCTGGAGTGATAACGGAACTCGTGAAGGACAACAAACCAATGTGTATTCACTTACTGAATGTGCATCAAACCCGAATGTGTTGTACTGCGGAACTGAACCGGGAGAAATTTATCGTTCCTTGGATGCGGGAGCAAACTGGACATTGGTTTCTGCGAACGAAGCGCTCGACGGAGGCGTTACAGCAATAGCGGTTGATCCAAACGATTCCGCTCACGTATTTGCTGGAAGCGGGGATCTTCTTGTTGTGAGTACAGATGCAGGCGCAACATGGAACGTTTCATACGCTTTGAATAATTTAAGCGTTACTGAAATTCTCATTCACCCGACAGACGGAAATCTAATTCTTGTTGCAGCTGAAAAGGGATTTTTCAAATCAACAAACGGAGGTGCAACATGGAATCAGATTTACACAACAGCATGCTGGGATGTAAAGTTGCGACCGTCAACACCTGATTATGTTTACCTGTTGAAATCAAATCCGGCTCAGCAACGTTGTGAGTTCTTCCTCAGTACGGATACAGGATCAACATTCACACAACAATCTTCCGGTTGGTACAATTCATCTGATCCTGCACGCTACGATGGCGGCGCCCGACTTGCAGTTTCCAATGATGATCCGCTTCGCGTTTATGCATATCTCATCGGAGATTCAAAAGCAAATGATTACGGATTCATCGGTGTATACAGAAGTAATGACGGAGGTGTAACGTGGACATTACCAAACGGACCTGATGGCGGACCATACACTACTTCGCATCAGAATCTGGCTTACGGTCAACCGAGCTGGACATATCATCAAGGATTTTACAACTGTGCAATCATGGCAGATCCGAATGACGCAGATCGTTTGCTTATCGGAGGATTGAATCTTTGGAGAAGTAATGATGGAGGAACAACTTTCACTTCTGTTGCCGGATACATCGGAGGCCCGCTTGACATTCATGTTGACATGCAGGATTTCCGTCCGGGTGTGAATGGAGTTTGGGTTACGAACGATGGAGGAATTTATTATTCCACCGACTTCTTTACCAGTAACAATCAAGTTCGCATGGACGGTGTACACGGTTCTGATTTCTGGGGATTCGGTCATGGCTGGAATGAAGATGTGATGGTAGGCGGATTGTATCACAATGGAACAATTGCCTATCACGAGAATTATCCTTCCGGTGAATTCCTCCAACTCGGTGGAGCGGAACCTGCTTCAGGATACGTGAATCCCGGAGTGAATCGTCGTGTATACTCTTCCGATATCGGTGGTGCCGTACTTCCGCTTTCAATCGGAACACCGATTCAACGATTCGGTGTAGGAATGTGGCCGAATGAAAGTTACTGGGCTGCTGAATCCAGTGAAATGAAATTCGACCCGACATGTTACAATACAGTTTGGATCGGCAATGAAAATAAATTGTACCGCTCAACTGATGGTGGTGCAGCTTATAATCTAGTTTACACCTTTGGAACAAATGTGAATGCAGATCTCAGCTACATGGAAATAAGCATGAGCAACAACGATGTAATGTATGTTGTGCAACGTCCGGCAACAGGTAACATCGGTAAACTCTGGAAAACAACAGATGGAGGAACAACCTGGAATCAATTGACAATTCCTTCAGGAACAAGTTCACGAATTCTCATCACGCTTTCTCCAACTGATGAAGATTCATTGTGGATCGCATATCCGGGAGGAGCAAACGGTTCGAAGATTTTCCAAAGTGGTGACGGTGGCGCAACATGGAACAATCTGTCATCTTCATTGCTCGACAATCAGGAAGCGCGTTCAATTCTTTGTGTTGGTGCAACTAATGGAGGAATTTATTACTGCACGCACACTACTGTGTATTATCGCAATAACTCCATGTCGAACTGGACTGTTGACAACACCGGTTTGCCCGTATACATGAATACGTTGTACGCACGTCCATTCTACAAAGAAGGAAAAATCAGAGTTTCAACTTACGGTCGCGGTGTATGGGAGAATACATTCAACGATCAACCTTCACGACCTGTTGCGTACGCGCAAGTTGATAAACTCAGTTACACATTGAACTGTGATCCGGATACGTTCCACTTCGAAGATCATTCAATACTGAATCACACAGGAGCATCATGGCAATGGAATTTCCAAGGTGGCAATCCTGCGACTTCCACACAACGAAATCCTGATGTAGTTTACACAACACCCGGCACATATCTTGTTACGCTCACGATCACTGACGCATCTGCGCAAACAGATACAGATTCACTCACAATCACAGTGAATGCATATCAGCAAAACACAAATCTCTCTGAAGGATTTCAAACAGGCTTCCCTCCTATCGGTTGGTGGAATGACAATCCTGATAACGGACCGCAATGGTCGTTGTCGACTACAGCCGGTGGATATGGTAACTCCACGCAGTCTGCCATCTTCGACAACTACATCTACGACAGTCAGGGAACGTATGATGATCTGAGAATTCGTGTTGACATGACACAACAGCCCGGTGACTTCATGAACTTCGATTATGCATACGCTGAATATGGATTCCCTTACAGCGATTCACTCGAGATTCTTGTTTCTACGGATTGCGGAGTAACGTTCACTTCACTCTGGAGAAAAGGCGGAAGTCAGTTGGCAACGGCACCGAGTCTCACCAGCGCAACGTTCGTACCGACAGCCACACAATGGGCAACCGACAGCGTAGATCTTACAGCTTACACCAACAATCCTGATTTATTGATTGCATTCCGTAATCACGGTCACTGGGGACAAGCTGTGTATGTAGACAACATCAATCTCGGTACAATTTCCTCTGTTGAAGACAACTCTGTTTCCTCCGGAAATGCATTCCTGTTTCCATCCGTATCAAACGGTGCGCAATCATTCACATTCATGAGCACAACGAACGAACGGTTCACATTGTATATGTTCGATCAAAGCGGACGTGTGATTCATTCCGGAACTTACACCAACGGTCAGCAAGTACAGCATGAAACTTTGGCAACAGGAGTTTACTACTGGCGTGCGATATCTGATTCTATGATCAGAACAGGAAAAGTTCTGGTGAGTGATTCGAGGAGGTAATTCTTGAGTTAGCAGGCCTCCGTCTAATAATACAACCCACGCATCAGCCACACAACACCGAATTGCAACGTGATGTTGTGTGTTTTCAGCACATTGAGACTTTCAATGTCGTTTGGAAGAATATTTCTTCGGAGAATCGGATTTACCGAATATGTTGCACGTGTGCGAAATAACAAATGTCCGCTGAATATCATGTGTGCGCCGGCAACGATACTGAGGTCGTACTTGTCAGACCAAATCGGATTGAAATCAAATCGTTCTCCATCTCTTCTGATCTGCGGCGAAAGCAAGTAAGCGTATGACATTCCCGCTTCCAGACCGCCACGAGTACCTCTGCTTATTTTCAGAACTTCCCAGCGATAAACCATTGCAGCTTCGGCATAATGCAAGCTCAGGTTGAACCGATCAGCAGTATCGTTCTTCGGTAAACGGAATGCGCCTTTACGCGTGTAACCGATATCCAACTGCAAATAGTTTTTCTTATCGTCCCGGCGAGTGATAGAAAATCCTCCGTAACCGGAAACTTTTGAAAGCGGCACGTTGGAAAATCCGGGCATACCGCTGATGAGTACACCACCTTGCAGACCGAAATCATAGCGAGGCTGAGCAACAACTATCGCTGAACAGACCAGAAAAAAGAAACCGAAAATTAACGAACGCATGAGAGGTTATTTATGGTCAAAAATACAAGAAGCGTGCCTTCCGGAATGATCTGAACCCAATTATTGCCACGGCTTGCGCAATTGTTGCGGCATGAATTCAAAGTAAACGATGCATTATCAGGCGTTTACCTTCGAAGTGAAAATAAATAATTGGGTGTAGGAAAAACCAGTATATTTGCACCGCCTTTCAGGCAACATAGGATGCGGGGTGGAGCAGTGGTAGCTCGTCGGGCTCATAACCCGAAGGTCATAGGTTCGAGTCCTGTCCCCGCTACGAAATCTAGAACCGGTTGAGATATCTTCCGGTTTTTTTATTTTCAAACGTTTCGCACACATCAGCATCATCGGCCTTAGAACTTCTGATTCCTCATGGTTGCAAGTATCGCAATCACTATGTAGTCAGCCGTCAATTCCTTTAAAATCCTGCTATATTTCCCCTATTGAATTAATGATTTCGGGCAGGATTTAACAACAATATCTGGATATGTAAATTCTTAGCGAAAAATTCTTCAGGAGTTTACGGAGATTGCTTGACTTGGCCTGATCGCTGATGTATATTACATTATCGAAACTGACAACAGATCTGAATGCAGTCTTCGCTAAGTTTCACTTGCAAGGAGCCCCCCTCTCTTCTGGTGAAATGAATTTCGGATCTGACGTTGGTAATAATGAATGAAAATGTGCGCGCCATAGGTGAGGCGGATTAATTCAATGTGTTGATTCCAAACAACGGGATGAGCACTATGTATTGTTTCTGAAAATCGTTGACTTGCTTGCAATGAAAATCGTTGCGAGGATTATTAATAATGCCTAAATAATAAACCCATGAAAACACACTCTTCCTTGCGTTGGCGAACGTTTTGCGCACTCTGCCTGTCGCTCTTACCATTTTCCCTGCTCTCGCAAAATCCGACGACACAAGTATTTGAAGATTGGAACACAACTTCGGGAACACAGAATAACTTTCAACGATCTGTTGTACGATCAAAAGGTATTGGTGGAGCAGTTTATTATTATTTGTGCGGGTCAACGATTAATTCTTCAGGTAACTATGACTTACTCATTCAAAAGAAAAATGTTTCAGGTGTAGTGCTTTGGTCACAGACTTACAACGGTTCAGGTAACGGGAATGATTATGCAGCTGACGTGCAGATTGATGCTGTAGGCAACGTTTATATCTGCGGTTCTTATTACAAGAACAGCACCGATTCAAACAATGCGGTACTGATCAAGTATAACAATGCGGGAACTCATCAGTGGACACAAGTCTTCAATGGAGCAGGATCAGGACACGATGCTTTGGCCGCCATTCAGTTGACGAGCGATGGAATTCTTGTAGCAGGGACTACTTGGCAAAATTCTACTGACATGTACGATATGCTAGTTATGCGTTACGACACCACGGGTAGTTTAATTTGGTCGCAAAATTGGGACTACAATTATCTCAACGATATTGCTGTGAACTTGTATTCCAGTCGTTCACGCATTTATGTTGCAGGCGGGGTTCAATCTGCCGCTGCTACTTACAAATACGGAATGTTTACGGTTTTGTATAGCGATGGTTCATATCAAGGATCTGTAACGGCTGGAGGAACTGCATTTGGATTTGATCAATTGACTGGAATTCAATACGACGACAGCGGTTACGTGTATTTGACTGGTGGTGTGATGAACGTGAGTACAGGTTATGACATCAAAACCATAAAACTCGATACACTTCTAAATACCGTATGGAGCGTTACATACAGCAGTGCGGGCGTCTATAACGATGTGGGTACAGGACTCGTGCTCGATTCCGCCGGAAATATTTTCGTAACCGGCTACCAAACCAGCGCAACATCCGGCAAGGATTACGTAACAATAAAATACAGCAGTGCTGGAGCGCAACGATGGGTTTCAACGTTCGACGGCGGCATAAACGCTGATGATAGTGCAACGGCAATTGTTGTAAGTCCGACCGACACGAACAAAATTTACGTTACGGGTTTCAGTTTCAATGGATCAACTAAAGATTATTGGACCATAAAATACGATGGTGCAGGCAATCAGAAATGGGACATTGGTTTCAACAATCTTGCAAATACTGATGATCGCGCCACCGCCATTGCACTTGACACACTTGGCAATGTTATTGTAGCCGGACAAAACAAGCTCTCATGGACTAGTCATACTTATACAACTGTGAAATACGTCGAACTAAGCACAACTAGTCCACAAGATACAATTACTAATACTTCAGGTTCATTCGTATTCACAGAAAATCGAGGTCAACTTTTCGGTAGCGATTCAGCCACCCATCCTGAAATTCGATACTACACAAACAAAGGAGGTGGCAGTGTTTATTTCTCAGATACTTCAGTGTCCTTCGTAATTGCGAAGGTACATTCCACCATGCCACAGAACGACTCTTTGATACGCGTAGATATGAAATACGTCGGAGCCAATTCCGATTTGCGGATTCATGCGATGGATCAACGAAGCGAGATCAATAACTTCTACTACTCGCATATTCCAGGAGGACGTGAAAATGTCCACGACTACAGCAAGCTTGTTGAATTCAACGTGTGGAACGGGGTTGACGTTGTGTATGGTAGTAATTCAAAGGGATTGAAATATTATTTCGTGTGCAAACCAACTGGCGGCGGCGGATCATCTTATCAGATTGACCTTGAATATAAAGGTGCTGATAGTGTTAAGATCGGCGCAAGCGGTGAACTGATAATTTACACGCGTTACGGCAATATCGTTCAGCCGAAAGCAGCGGCATGGCAACTTGATGCTAGTGGTAATTATTCTTCACTCGGCTGGCAGCCTTCTTATCAAATCGTTGGCCCGAATGAGGTGAAGTTTACGGGCTTAGGAAGTTACAATACTGCCTATCCATTAATAATTGCTGTTGATCGAGGAAATGTTTTTCCCGTGAGTATCCTAAATCTTGACTGGAGCACTTACTACGGCGGAGATTATCGTGAAGCTATTAATGATGTCGATGTATCTCAAACAAATGGTGACACGTATTACACGGGTTGGACGTGGAGTACAGGTTTTAGTTTTCCTACAACCGTAGGCGTATATCAACCAAATAACAGTGGAGGTATTGATGCGATTGCTATCAGGGTTGACTCTACTGGGCGGGTGTTGTACTCGACCTGCTATGGGACAGTTTTCACTTCATTCACCCCTTCATCGCAGGCGGCTTATGCAGGAGCAGTGGCAGGAAATGGAAATTATTTTATAGGTGGCCATTCTGGTGAAAACGGAAGTGAACACATTGGCTTTCCTATCACGCAACCTCCCGGTGCTTTTGTTGACACCTCGTTTGCGGGTAGCGGATTCGGAGCGTACGATGCCTTTTTTGCAGGATTTAGTCCAACAGGGCAGTTGATTTGGGCTACCTATTATGGTGGAGCAGGGAACGGTCTGGATGAAAGTATTAAGGATATGGCGTTCGACAATAATGGAAATCTCTACGCTGTGATGAATGCCGACACCTCTACTCCGCGATTTGTTGAAGCTGGAGCATACAATGACTCAACCTTGCGAGGAGGTATGATTCTGAAGTTTGACCAGAATCTTGCACTCACGTGGGCAACTATGTTCAGCACAAAGAACGGAGCAACGAACCGAATCGTTTTCGATGGAACAGGAAATTTCTATGTTACTGGAACAGCAAAAGACACTTTGTTGCCAACAGTTGATCCGGGCGGTGGAGCGTATTTTGATACTACGCTGTCAGGAACAAGTGACGCGTATATTGCGAAATTCAATTCTGCGGATTCGCTGATCTGGTGTACTTATTTCGGTGGAACTGGTACGGAAAACGGAACGGCTCTCGAAGTATTCAGTGGAGAGTTGTACGTTGCCGGAACAACTTCAAGCAGCAATCTGCCATTCTACTATCCGGGTGTTTCTTACATAGATTCTACGCTCGGTGGAAGCAGCGATATTTTTATTGCTCATTTCAAGACGAACGGTCAGCGATTATGGACTACGTACTACGGCGGAAGTAGCACTGAATCTGTTTCGAATATTGCCACTGATCTTCTAGGAAACATTTACCTGACCGGCTCTACACTCAGTTCAGATTTCCCATTCAAAAATGCACCGTTCATTTATGGCGACAGCGTTTTCGGAGGTGGAGCAATTGCTGATGTTATTTTACTCTCATTCGATCCACAGAATCAACGCAAGTGGGCATCATACTTTGGTGGATTAAATCAGGATGACGGTTTGGGGATTGACATATATCAGAATGACAAGATGTATATCTGCGGTCAGACCTCGACGAAAAGTTCAATGAATCCGAATTTCCCAACGCAAACTCTGGGTGGCTTATCCTATTGGCAGCCACAAATGGGAGGAGTCAATGAAGGTGCGCAATACAATGGTTTTATGTCGCGGTTCTCTCTATCTCCATTTATCAATGTTAGTGTGTACGAACCGAACACAGTTGAAAATTATTCCAGCTTGCTAGTCTATCCAAATCCAAGTGATGGAGAATTTCAGGTGTGGATAGACTCTGACTCCGACAACCGGAAAATCGATGTGTACAATTCTGTGGGACAACTTATACAGAGCATTGCGGTTGCTGACGGAACAGTAAGTCAGCAAATTTCACTAAATTTGAGAGAAGAGGCGACGGGCGTTTATTTTGTCGTTTTGAAAGATGATAATGGGATTACTTCCAAGAAGATAATCAAGCAATGATCCATCGATATCCTTGTCTTTTATTTCTATTCTGTGCTTTGGCTTCTTTTGAAGCTAAAGCACAGAACTGGCAAGGGATTGCCCCGCAATCCGCCGCAGCCTTTCCTGTTCGTTGTTTCTATGAAGACACGACAGATAACCGTTTATACATTGGTGGATATACATCTAACGGATTTTCCTATTACGATGGAACTAACTTAATTCCGATGGGCGGCAACTTGTGGCCGGTTAAACAAATAATTAGATATCATGACACGTTGTACGCAAGCGCTTTGGCTTCCGGAACTTACCTATGCAAATGGAACGGAACAAGTTGGGATACGACAGGGCTTAGCGCTGATGGCGCCATTTTATCTTTATATATCTATAACGACGAACTTTATGCAGGTGGTCAATTTACTTCCATTGGTGGCGTAAGTGCGAATGGAATCGCAAAATATAACGGTTCTACATGGAGCGACATTGGGAATATATCCTTCGGCTACAATTATGGAATTGCCGCTATCACTAACTACAACGGTGAAATTTACATTGGTGGCAGTTTCGGTTCTGCCCCTGGCGTTCCTGTTAATATTCTTCGATGGAATGGAGTGCAGTGGGATTCTGTTGGAGGTGGTATTCAGGGTGGCGAGGTTTGGGATTTTGACATTTATGGCAATGAACTTTACATCGGCGGAGCATTCAGAGTTGATAATGGTGGTCCGGGAAATTACATTGCAAAGTGGAATGGCAATGCTTATTCAGATGTTGGTGGGGGTGTGATGGGTGCTGGTAATGGTAACGGCTACATTCTTGATTTAATGATTTATGACAATTACCTCTATGCAGTAGGGGCATTCGTTTGGGCGGGTGGAATTCCGGCTGGATATATCGCAAAATGGGATGGAACGAATTGGTGCGGTATGGGAAGTGATGTGCAGCCGGGTTCGCTGGGAACATACAACGGAGATCTGTATGTAGGTGGTGGAGGCTGGTGGATATTTGGAAACGACACGATCTGGGCAGTTGCCAAATGGATTGGAGGAAATTACGTTGACACTTGCGGGAATATGACTGGTATTTCTGAGTCTCAAGTTCAGTCTGAAGTTCTGGTTTATCCGAATCCGGCGAGTGATGTAGTGACGTTTCAATTTTCGGGCGACCAGCAATCGCACGAACTCATCATCTATGATGCGTTCGGCAAAGAAGCGTGGCGTGGCGAAACGAATGAATCTTCACTCGCTATCTCCGTGCAGAAATTCGGTCAAGGAATCTTCTTCTATTCGGTCATTGAAGAAAATGGCGCATCAAGCAAAGGAAAATTTCTGATTCAATAATTTCTTACGGGAAAAGCTTATCTGTTTCCGGTATAGAAAACCACTCAGTTCTAGAACAGGAATAAACTTCAACAAATGTTGAAGATTACGTGTGACTTTCCTCGATCCATTTGATTTTTGTAGACATTGGACGAGGTACATTCATCGTAAATCATTGAATCTACCTCATTTTAGTTCGAGTAGCGCTGAGTGCCAGCAAATCCTCCCTAAATCGGTTCGATAATCGGGACCTCCAGTCTACTAGAAGACCAAAACAAATGGTCGAACATTAAAAGCAAGCAAAACAAATGCTTGCTTTTTTGTTTTTGTGAGACTCATTGTCACGGCTGACGTATTGACTTGTTTAGCCCCACTCCATGATGACATCAAGATTAATCATAAAAAAAGCGACCCTCTTTCGAAGGTCGCTTACGAAATAACCGATCTGCTCCTATTCTGCTATAAACTTGGTGACAGTCGATTCATCTCCGGCTTTCACCTCCATTAAGTACATTCCTGCGTCGAGTGAAGGGAATCCGCTCAACTCTGTAGTGAAGACATCTCCTTCCACATAGAATTCATAAGATGTAACCAAGCGTCCGTTAAGATCAAAAACATTTACGCTGGCAATTTGTGCGTTCGCACCATTGATCGTTACTACCGGATTCTGACTTTGTGCCAATGGATTCGGATAAACATTTACCGCGAACTGATCAGCAAACAATTGTTCCTCAGCTTCAGTAGTTTCTTCGCCTTCCGGAATCATACGCAACGTACCACCTGTGGTGATTGTGCAAGTTGCGCCAACAGGACTCCATGCGCCGCCGGAATATTCCACCACAGTTACCGTGTATGTTTGATTCGGTTGCAATCCGGAGAATGCACTCACTTTAATATTATTCACACTTCTGATTCGCGATTGGTTGTAACCTAACGACGCATTTGTAACTATGAAATTATAACTCGTTGCTCCGGTAACTGCAGTAGCATAGAGCCATGAAGTATTTGTTAAACCAATTGCACCGCACGAAGAATTATTCAACTGCGTTGTTGGCGGAGTTGCCGCCATTGACACGGTGCAAGCTGCTCCGAAATTTCCCCATTGATTGTTTACATATGGACGAACCTGCACCGAGTAAGAATGTCCATACTGCAATCCGGTTACCCAACTCAATGGCATGTTCGGACTGTTGGCTCCTCTTGCGCGCACATACACCTGCGAGGTTGCAATATCAGTGAATCTCCACTCATAATTGGTCGCTCCCGGAACTGCAACATTATACAACCAATTATACAGTACCTGGTTGGTAAGATTGCAGTAATTCGGGTTAACGGTTGTAGACTGGCAACTTTGTACGGTGATTGTAGCTTGTGACGTTGAAGTGCAGCCTGCCGCACTCGTACCTGTAACAGTATATGTTGTTGTAGAAACAGGGACAAAGGACACTGCATTGGTAATTCCACCTGTCCATGAATAAGATTGTGCGCCGCTTGCAGTTAACGTTGCCTGATTGCCCGTACACACAATTCCGTTTGAAGGATTCGAAGAAATTGACAGCGTAGGATTTGAATTCACTGTTACCACAGATGTAGCCGTTGATGTACATCCATTATTTCCGGTACCTGTAACTGTATATGTTAATGATGAACCAGGGATAAACGGAACTCCATCTGTAATTCCTCCTGACCATGAATAACTCAACGCGGTTCCCCCGGCAGTAAGCGTAACCGGCTGGCCGTTGCATACCGTTGCAGGAGCAGGAATACTACTTGCCGAGACCGTTGGCCGGGAATTAACAGTGATGTATGCCAATTCAGTATGCGAATCGCTACCGACTCCATTAGATACATTAAGCGTTACAGCATAAGTCCCAGGCAGGTTGTAAATAATCGAAGGATTCTGCAAAGATGAAGAGGATGGCGTACCACCTGTAAACGTCCACGTCCAACCTGTAGGTGTGCCTGTACTTTGATCGGTAAAATTCACTGTTTGTCCGGCGCAGATTGTTAAAGGTGCACCAGTGAATGCCGCAACAGGCGGTGAACCGCATACGTAGTTCGACATACCTCCCGGTCCGCAAACGTTAGGAGTAGTGCTCTTGCCTTGTACAAAAGTTCCGCCCGCATCATCATTAACTCCTAAAGAACGATTGGAAGATCCGTTACCGATGGCGTAGTGCATGATCGCACCTGCATCGATCACGTGTCCCAATTGGTGACCGTGACCCAATTCGTGAACAGCGACTGTTTCAAAATCGTACTCAGATACGGTAGGTAATGAAGGTCCAAACTCCCAAGTGTTGGGTGCGATGTTACTTCCTTCATCAAATATGATATCCAATTCGGAAACATACCAAACTATGTTAGATCCTGACGAGCAGCCTGACCAGTAGCTATAGCAAACACCAAGAATTCCCGAAGACAATGGAGATGTATTATCATAACAAATTACGTTTGTACCATCACTTACTGCACTGTTAACAGAAGTTGTTGCGCCGATTGTCCAGTTCACGGCCGTGTTACAACGCCAAGTATCAAAAGCCCGTGTAAAAGATGCTTTTGCAGCCGCATCCGCATCAAAAGCTGTATTCATTCTCCACGTGTAACCGCCGGTACCGTTATCATTAATGTGATCTGTTTGATAAGCAACTGTTCCCGTGCCCGGATCAAAATCAACATTCAGGTGGGCGTAGTCTACAGTAAGAATTGACGGACTTGTTGCAGTAGTTCCTGTATTCACTTCAAACCGACCTGTGCCTGCTGCAGTAGGTACTTCCACTCGGATTTGAGTATCGGACCACGAAACATACTGTGATGCTAACGGCTGGATTAAAGTAGCACCTCCATCATCAGCATTTGGAAAGCTCACAAAACTTGAACCTTGAGTTGTCCCGAAAGAAGAACCGTTAATTGTAAGCACTGTACCAGTTCCTGCAGTAACATTTATCGGTGCGAAATTATCAACGTTAGGTCCTGCAGTCGGACTTTGATTTGAAGGTTGAACGGTACGCAATTGATTTCTGTCAATCGGTTTGATCTCAAGATACAGTGCTCTGTTCGTTACAGAACCGACCGCATCATAAACTTCACTTCTTATGTTGACGTAAGTACGGAACGGTTCAGAAGCCGTATTATGAATAAGATCATACTTGATAAAACCCTGCAATGATGCATAAACTTCAAAGCGCATTAACCCGTTGCGGGAAACCTGATCGAAAGGATAACGCGTTACTGGTGAAAGCGTAAACATTCCGAAGTCGCCAATGTTCAGTTTCAAGGAAGGTTCTGCAATGATTCTGTCGAACCCGACAGTCCCGCCAACAGTAAGTACTTCGATCTTCTCCGCAGTGAGGTTTCCTTTAAAAACCTTATACAACTCGATCACATTCGAAGTGTAAATCATATTGTGCGCAGTGTTCCAGTATGAATACTGATCCACAACCTTACCTTCCACAATGTCCGAAGAAGAAGCAGCACGTTGGCTGAGGGGAACTTCAATCATGGTACAGTTGGCCATAGCGCCAATTGAAATCAAGATGAAAGCAAGAGCGAGAAAATTTCTTTTCATTTTTTCCAGATTATGGAACAATGTACAGAATCTGGAAGGATATTCCCTGACAAAAATGCAGCTTATCGGCCAATTCAACTGGGTTACGATCAACCTCAATAAATACCCGACGAAAAATGTACTAAAAACCCTCTTTCTCCGGCTGACGATATTTCCATATTTTTTGAAGCGCTTTAATACCGTAAGGCAAGGTGTGAATTCCCGTCATATATCGCGGAGCGGAATACCATCGGATCAACTGTCGTTGCAGCGAGTTCATTCGAATATCGGTTGCCGAAGGATAATATCCGTTCAATACAGTTTCGAAATTCTTGACGTAGTCAATCATTGCCGGTGTCAACCACGGCGTTAAGGGATTTTTACGCAAATCGAAGTTTTCCCACTGCGGACTGATCCAGTCTTCAAGCTTCTCCGGGAATTTAAAACCTGAGCTTTTAACTTGATTAAAAAGATCAGAACCTTCCGTTGGTACCGGGCTGTAGATGTAAATAATAATCTCCGTATCAGGATTCACATCTTTCACTTTCCGAATGAATTCAATATCGAATTTCAATTGCGCCCAAGTCTCCTTCTCGTCTGCGCCCGGTGTTCCAAGTACGAATGAATACTCAGGGACAATACCGACTTTTTTCATTCGTGCCGCGAATTCCAGAATCTGCTTTCCTGTTTGCGTGCCGCCCTTATCCATACTTTTCAATCGCACGTCATCGCCTGTTTCTGCACCGAAAAAAATCATTTTGCAGCCTGAATCCCGCATGAGTTTCAGCGTTTGATCCGAGTATCGATCAATCGTATCGATACGACCTTCGCCCCACCATTTCATGCCGTCATTGCGTATCAATCGCGAAAATTCTGCTGTTCTCTTTTCGGAAACAAAGAAATTATTGTCGTGAAATTCAATTGCATCTGCTCCGTAATTATTCTTGAACCAAAGTACATCGCGATAAATCAAATCTGCCGACTTCCCTTTCCACCGCGCATTGTAAATCGGCACAACGGCACAGAAGGAACAAGTGAACGGACAACCGAAACTGGAATGATATGCGATAGTTTTTTTACCGAGATACGTCTTCCCCAAATATCCGTTCAGGCTGTAATATTTATCCAGTTCCGAATATGGAAAATGCGGCAAAGCATCCTGTTCGTAGATTTCATCCTTTCGTGTACGCACCAATTGGCCGTTGTCCAGATAAATCAGGTTCGGCACTTGCTTCCATTCGGAACGTTGATTCCAATTGTTGAGCAACAGCGGAAAGCATTTATCCCCGGGACCGTTAACGATCGCATCAACATAACCGGAAGTGAGGCAAACATCAGGCTGATTGGAAGGAAAATATCCGCCCCAGATAATTCCCACTTGAGGGTACTTTTCTCTAATGAGCTTTGAAATCGGTATGGCCTGTCGCAATTGAGGGCCCGGCATCACTGTTGAACCGAAAAACGCGAATTGCCCTGTTTTTAAATACGCGTCGATTTTCTGCCAAGGATCCGTCTCGCGGTTGCCGTCAACAATAACCCATTCGAAAATACCATTTACGGACGCAGCGATCTGAAGAATGGAATTCGGAATTCTCCATTTATGATTTGTCGCTCTCGGATTAAATAGCAGCACCTTCTTCACAGCACACAAAGTACGGTGGTTTAGGCGGAATTCAACCATCCAAAACGGGCCGGGGTGATCAAATCGCGTGCCTAAAAAAATATCTCTCCGAAATGGATTTTGAAAGAAAATAAACTAACTTTCCTTTTAAATTCTATTTCAATTACAAATGAAAACAGGAACAATTAAATTTTTCAATGCAACCAAAGGATATGGTTTCATTACTGAAGACGGAACTAATGCAGAAATTTTTCTGCACGTAACTGGCCTGGTTGATCAGCCTGTGAATTCCGGAGACAAAGTATCTTTCGAAGTTGCGGAAGGACGCAAAGGGCTAAATGCAGTTAATGTCAAAAAGATATAAGTGACTTTACCCTCCCGAAAAGAATCCCTCTGCTTCAACAGAGGGATTTTTTTATTGCCAAAACGCGTTAATTGCGACCGTTCAACCGGAATTTTTCGGAACATTACATCGGTTTTTCCTCAAGCCTTATGATGAATTTCTTCCGCAGAAATTTCAAACGAATCAGCTACACTGCTTTGGCATTCGTAGCAATCATTACCGTACTCTCGTTTTACGAGTTACTTAATATTAAATTCGATTACGATTTTGAATCGTTCTTCCCGCAAGATGATCCGGATCTTGACAAGTACATCGACTTCCGCAATACATTCGAATACGATAATGAGTTTATTCTACTTGCAATTGAAAACAAAGAAGGCATATTTCGCGATGAATTCCTGGATCGAATTTCCGTTCTGACGGATTCAATAAAAAACATTCCCGATGTTTCTTATGTACAATCACCGGTTACATTAGAGTATATGGTGGTAAGCGGACTCGGACCGTTGCGTATTCCGTATATTCATTTGGGAGAAGCCGAACGTTACAAAGAAGATTCAACTTTGGTGTATAAAACACCGGAACTTGTAGGTTCGTTTTTCGCACGCGACGGAAAGTCAGTTTGCTTTTATATTAAAACCACGGAAGGAATTTCAAAAGCAAAATCGGATTCTCTTCTTTCACGTATTGATCGTGCTGTAGCTGTACATAAATTCGACGACACTTTTACAGCAAGCAAGGCCAAAGGACAAAAAGTTTATCTCGAAAAACTGAGCGGAGAATTTGTGCAATTCTTCCTTGCTTCCTTTTTGCTTGTCGTTCTTTTTCTCTGGATTTCCTTTCGATCGTTTTGGGGAATTTGGGTGCCGGTTGTGATTGTACTGCTTTCCATTGTTTGGACATTGGCTTTGATGACAGCCACCGGCAAAGCGCTCGACATAATGACAGTGCTTTTACCAACGATGATGTTTGTTGTCGGAATGTCGGATGTGGTTCACATTGTCACCAAGTACATTGAAGAACTGCGTGAAGGAGCTGCATCCAAATTCGATGCTTTGATGAAAGCAATCAAGGAAGCCGGCTTTGCTACGTTTATAACGTTGATCACAACTTCACTCGGATTTTTAACGCTGATCAATTCCAACATCATTCCGATCCGCGATTTCGGCATTTACACTTCGTTGGGTGTTTTCATTGCGTTCGTTCTCTCCTACTCCATTATGCCGCTAGTGCTTTTTCTATTACCGGAACCGAAAATTGCAAAAGTGAAACCCGAATCGGATTTCTGGAGAAAGCAATTGCATAAACTGCTGCGCTGGATACTTCGTAACAGAAAATCCATTGTCATTGGAACCATAATCATAACAGGCATCAGCATTTTCGGAATTACGCGTATCGTACTTAACAATCATCTGATTGAAGGATTGACGCGAAAAGATGAACTGCGTCAGGACTTCGAATTCTTTGAGAAGAATTATTCCGGTGTTCGTCCGTTCGAAATTTTAATCACGTTGAACGACACGAATTCTTCTCTATGGAATAATGAAGAAATGCGTGCGATTGATAAACTGGAAACTTATCTGCGCAATGATTTCGGTGTAGGTTTCATCATTTCACCGGCGTCGCTTGTTAAGGGTATGAACAAAGCGCTGAACAACGGTAATCCGGAAAGTTATGTTCTGCCTGCGAATGAAGAAGACCTTACAAATGTGGTTGATCAGCTCGAGCAATTCCGAAAGCGAAAGGAAATGAAGAATCTCATTACCAAAAACGGTAAAGAGGCACGCGTTACCGGAAAGATGGCGGATATCGGCAGCAAAGTATTTCTGGAAAGATCCGCAGAACTTGAGAAATTTCTGCAAGCAAATCCTGAAATGAAATGCATCAACGTACACTTAACAGGAGCTGCGCTGATGCTGGACAAAAACAACAAATACCTTGTTGACAATACCATTCAAGGTTTATTGATTTCCATTTTGGTTGTTGCCTTGATCAGTGCACTTGTTCATCGCAATCTGCGTATGATGATCATTGCAATCATTCCGAACTTGCTGCCGATCCTGATCATCGGAGGCATTATGGGTTTCACAGGCATTGAAATGAAAAGTGCCACTTCAATTATTTTCTCTATCGCGTTCGGAATCGCGACTGACGATACAATTCACTTTCTCGCGCGACTGAAACTTGAAATTGCACAAGGGAAATCAGTTATGTACTGTGTGAAGCGGTCTTTTCTTTCAACAGGGAAAGCAGTTGTTGTAACGTCGCTTATTTTATGCGGCGGATTTCTATCCTTAATCGGTTCAGGATTCGAAAGCACGTATTACTTCGGTTTGTTAGTGAGTATCACGTTGCTTGTTGCGGTTGTAACAGATCTGTTACTTTTTCCGCTGCTTGTCATCTGGCTGATAAAAGACAAAAAAAAGGGCTGATCGAATCAGCCCTTTTCATTATTCCACAACAGGAACATCTGTAACTATTTCGTCTTTACGCTCCTTGCGTTTTATTGTAACAGGAATTCCGCCGGACACTCGCATGTTAATGGATGTATCCCACCCTGTACAATAAACATAGTAGTCACCATGCTTCAATCCTTCCACGTGAATGTGATCTTCACCAACCGTACCAACAACGAGCAAATCGTAATCAGTAGTCGGACTGGAAGGTGCATCAAGTGTATTGAACTTCACGAACACGCTATCCTGATAAGCAGTTGTGCTCAGAATAGGTAAACCGTGATGCGCAGGTTTTACAACAAGTGTTGCGTCTCCACCTAAACCTTCTTTTGTGCAGGAAGTGAGGGCGATTGCAGCAATGGCAATAAAGAATATATTTCTCATGTGATTTAATTATTTGTTGAATAGATATTCTGTTTGATTGAAACTCCAAGATACTCCGAACATTGCGCGAAATGTCGCGGAAGGGTCAGAGTCATGCGTTACTTCATATAAAGGTAATTGAAAGCCGGTGTGCACTCCAAGCTGCCCGAAGAAAATATCCGTTCCAACTCCGCCCATCAGCATGCTCATTCCGGAATACGATTCATACATATCGTTCACGTACAAACCTTTTGTATGTTCTCCGTAAAACTGAATTTGCGGAGCGATACGGAATTTATCCTTGCTCCATTGCCAGAATACAGCACCGTTAAGCGTGAAAGCGGGTTTCAACTGTTCGTCAAATTTATTCCTGCCGGAAAATTTAGAACTTACAGTTACGGACGAACCGAATTTCCCGAATCCAAGAACATGCTGGAGATAAACAATCTCATCCACGCTGCCCGTTCCGTTCTGAAAATACAGATGCTTCCGAACTCCGTTTGCGTCGCAAGCTGAAGCATTTCCGGTTGGCAACTTCACACCTGCTCCTAGCACAAGGCGTTGCTTGAAACGATACTCATCATCCAATCTGCGCAGCAAATGATAACCTATAGAAACAGTTGCATCGCCCAATCCGGATGTTTCGTTAAACACGCCATACATGCGCGATTTGCTCTGCACCCATGACACTTGCACGCCTGCTTCAATTCTTCGATGAACAAAAATCCTTCCGCGCAGTTCAACAACTTTGAAAGATTCAAAATCGCCTTTCTGCAAAGTCTGATGTTCTGTTCCCGTGTGCTGTGGAGTAAATGTCGGATCTATTCTGTAAGCACCCGTTGGAACGTAAGGTTGACCCGTAATATTCAGATGACTGAACAAACGATAACGATGCACCAATTGCAAGCTGCTTTGGTTGTCGTATGGCGTAATTCCGTTAAAGTTGCCGCATATGTCACAAGCAAAAACAAAAAGAGGAGAAAACGCAACAACAGTTAACGCTACTAGTTTTTTCATGTCGGGTTAATTGAATACAGAAGCAACAAGCAAATAATTCCTGCAACACTCCAGGCTACAATTTTTCGGTACGACTTCAGCTTCACTGTGAGCTCTTCCGATTCCTTCTCGTCAGAACGTAAAACTTTCGTCAGAAGTGAAATTTCACCCAACTGTACAAACACAATTCCGGACAGCACTATAATTGCTGTGATGATCCCGTACGTAACGGGACTCCCAAGAAAATTTTCCATAATAGAAAAAGTGGGCGGATCGTCCTTTCAGAAAATCCGCTCGTGTTTGTTAGTTCTGAACGCTGATCAATGTGAACATGTCGCTGTAATTGTTCACGATGGATGTTGATGTCGCTCCAGGCATCATTACGCTATTGGTCACTGACAAATCCAAAAGTGTTGGTGTTTTGAACCATTCAGATGCATCAGCCTTAACCGTTACCAACGGATTTCCTGTTGAAGTCACGCTCAAATGTGTTGTTAACGGAATTGATATCCAACGTAACGCACTGTTTGCCCCTGTAAACGAACCCAAGTGGAATGTTACAGAGTTCGCAGCAGCAGTTGACTGCGGAGAAGTTCCTTCCATCTTCGCCATGATGTAACCTGTGCTCCAAGTCCAGAACATGCCGTTTGCAGGATCCAATGCGCCTGTTTGTGCACCCGAAACGTTTCTTGCACTATCCACTCCCAAGAGGAATGTCAGATTCGTATAATGCGCACCAGGAATACTGCTAAGCGTAATTGTCTGCGAATTAACATCCGCTGCATTCACAAGGAAATAGCTGTCCGGAACAGAATATACATTACCATCATCGTCAGTTAACTTGATGTTGGTAACGTAGTATTTGAAGATACTCAACGTAATTGTATCGTTGTTCGCGGTTGGATATGCTTCAGTTCCGAGGTCCAGCAAACTATCGCCGAACATCTGACGGAAATTAATTCTTACAGAGCCCGTTCCTGTATGATGATCATCATCCGCCGGTTCCTCTTCATCTTTTTTACATCCTGTAAATACCAATGCCGTTGCTACTGCAATCATAGCAGTAAAAAATACTTTCTTTTTCATTTGTAAGTTAATTTTTGAATTCGTTTTGATTGTAATTAAAAAGCAGGAATCAAAAGAACTCAGCAAGGCGGATGATCAATAACTAAAGGGAGTGATCCGGGTTCACCGGTATGGGGTTCGAAACCTAATTTTTCGAAGGAGAAAATAACAGAAATTGAAGTGGAAACATCTTCGCAAGTCAGATTCACTTCATCCAAGGTGCGAACTGTTTTACCTGATTTTTCAGTTTGCCCTTCAGCTACATCCTGCTTCTTGAGTTGTTTGGCGAGATGACACTTACCGTTACATTTCATTTCAGGCTTGTCGCGATTCACGCAGAGAACTTTTGCGATGTAATCTTTATTGAGCAAATAGTCAGCAACTACAACGCCGCGTGACATTGAACTGAAGAAAATGATGAATGCAAGAAGTAAACTTCCAAACGCTTTCATGCTGCAAAGATACGAACGGATTTTTCGTATTCGCTCTATTTTCCTTGAATTTTAGCAATTACCTGCTGGAACCCGGCATCAGAAGCGAAAGCTGCAAAAACCGGATCAGACTGAAGACGCATCAGATCGGAAAAACCTAATTCAACCGCCTTATCCAAAGCAGGAATAACGAATTCACGCACACCTAAACGCGCATAGAGCCCTGCTTGCATGTAGGCCCATTCAGGATTTTCAGGATCAACAATACTGTACACTTTCACAAGCTTTTCTGCTGCATGTTGATTGTTCATGTTAAACGCCTGATTGCAGTAGGTATAACACAACAAACTCACATAACCACGCAAACGATCACGCATGTACTTTTCAGGTCCGTCTGATTTTGCGGTGAAATAACTTTCCGCGTTTTGTCTCCACCAGGTTGTATCACGCGTAAGCACAGATTCAGCCAATACTTTCTGAAGATCGGCTTCGTTCTTTTCGATTCCCTTCCATTTCTGTTCATCGCTTTTTACACAACTTGAATTTTTCAATTTATCATAACGCGCTTCCAGCAAACCGACAGAAGACAAGTTCTTCTCAGCGTGAATAGCACCCAGAACAAGATTCTGCTCGAGCAAACAACTCACTTTGGAAAGTGTATCACAGGCGCTCAGAACATACTGCGTTAGTGAATCCGCCATCTGATTCAGATCACCTGACATTGCAGTTCCAGGCTGATAAAGCGAAACCATCAGCATCGCATTCTGCATTACGGGAACAGGTGGCCAATCGTGCTTACCATCGAACACCAACAATTCGTGCAATCCGGGTTTGCCTTCTTCAGCGACAATGAACTTTTTCAATTCGAGATAATTCATGTCGCCTAAACCTGCAATACCAATGAAGGCTAACGGTTGCAACGACTTCGGTGGAGCTGCTGAACATCCGATGACACCTGTAATATCCAATCGCGTTAATGCAACACCGGCAGCAACACGCGCACCACCGGAAAATCCGCTGAGATAAATGCGTGCAGGATCAATATTGAATCTGCCTTTAACGTCATTCACAATTTGATTTCCGATCTCAATTCCCGCTGCGGCTTCCATTCCATTTTTGTTGGAATTAGAACCTACAAGAATGAAATTCCATTTGTCGGCAATTGCCTGATACTGTTTTAATGGCTTCTGCCCTTTCCCGTCTGGAGAAAAGAAAATCACAACAGGATAAACAGAATCAGGAACAGCACTTACAGGAATGTAAACGGAATATGTAACAGCGGCATTTTGTTTACAGGAAACATCGCCGATTGTTCCGGCCTCAATCACCGCTACAGATTGTTCTTCACTTGCGAGAGATTCAGATGAATTTGTGTCTGATGAATTACTACCGCAAGACGCCATCAGCAGAACTAACGGCAGAATATATTTGATCATGCCCAAATTTAATGATTCCATCGCGTACAAGATGACAATTCAGCGCATCTGTTATTATCTTGCAACATGATTATCCGCATATCACTTCTTGCTGTCTGTTCCGCAATCGTTTTAGGAACGTCATCATGCGACACAAAGTCGCCAGATTCCGAAGCATGTTACAAATGGGAATTGGACTCCGTTTCCACCGATTTCTCGCAATACGTAGATCCTTTCATTGGAACCGGCGGACACGGGCACACATTTCCGGGAGCTACAGCGCCGTTCGGAATGGTGCAATTGAGTCCTGATACAAGAATTGACGGAAGTTGGGATGGATGTTCGGGATATCATTATGACGATTCAGTGATTTACGGATTCTCGCACACGCATCTGAGCGGAACAGGTTGTAGCGATTATGGTGACATCATGTTGATGCCTGGAAACGGAGTAGTAAAATATTCCAATGGAAATGATAAACAACCTTCGTACACTTCCACTTTCTCGCATCAAAATGAAAAAGCAGAAGCCGGATATTATCAGGTGAAACTGGACAACGGAGTGAATGCAGAACTCACGGCTTCACCTCGTGTGGGAGTGCATCGCTATACATTTCAGGAGAACTCACAACCGTGGATTATTGTGGACATGACGCATCGCGATGAAGTTCTGGAATGTGAAATTGAAGTTGTGAATGATCATACCGTCCGTGGAAAACGATTCTCCAAAGCGTGGGCGACCAATCAGCAACTCTGGTTTTACGCAGAATTTTCTCAGCCGTTCAAACATCAGTTTTGGTCGCAGGGAAAAACTTTCAATGCTGACAGTTCCACGGCCAAGGATGTGAAAATTGTTTTCCAATTCGAAAACATCAGCAATGTTGAAGTGAAAGTAGCGTTGTCTCCGGTCAGCTCAGACAATGCGAAACTGAATCTGAATACAGAAACATCTGAAATGAACTTCGATGCTGTGCGCGCAAAAACGAAAGCGCATTGGAATTCAGAACTGAATCGTATTGAAGTGGAAACCGCTGACGAAGTGAAAAAAGAAATTTTCTACACCGCGTTATATCACTGCTTCATTGCGCCGAATGTGTATTGCGATGTCAACGGAGATTATCAGGGAATGGATCACAAAGTGTATCGTGATACTGTTCATCAGCGTTACACCGTTTTCTCACTTTGGGATACGTATCGTGCCTTGCATCCGCTTTTCACCATTGTACAGCAAAAACGCACAAACGATTTCATCAACACTTTTCTGCAGCAGTATAAAGAAAGCGGACGATTACCGGTTTGGGAATTATCATCCAATGAAACGGATTGCATGATCGGTTACCACAGTGTTTCTGTTGTTGCAGATGCATGGATGAAAGGGCTTACTGACTACGACACCACTCTTGCGTTGGAAGCAATGGTTTCGTCTGCCATGCAGGACAGAACAGGATTGAAAGCATACAAGAGTTGCGGCTTTATTCCTGCTGAAGAAGAAGGAGAGTCGGTATCGAAGACATTGGAATATGCCTATGACGATTGGTGCATTGCACAATGTGCATTGAGAATGAAGAATGATTCATTGTACAGCTACTTTTCAAAGCGCGCCAACAGTTGGAAAAATCTTTACAATCCTGAAACAGGATTTCTGCAGGCCAGAATGAACAATTCGTTCATAACACCTTTCAATCCGTATGAGGTAAACTTCCATTACACCGAAGCGAATGCATGGCAATACAGTTTGGCTGTACAACATGATCCTGCAGGATTGTTAAGAGTGATGGGCAGTGCTGACAAATTCGAAACGCATCTCGATTCACTTTTCTCTGCTTCTACTAAAACTACCGGTCGCGATCAGGCTGACATTACAGGATTGATCGGTCAGTATGCACATGGCAATGAGCCGAGTCATCATATGGCGTATCTGTATTCGATAATCGGTCGTGATGATAAAGCGCAGAAAATCGTGCATCATATTTGCAACACGCTTTACAAAGCAGAAGCTGATGGTTTGTCGGGCAATGAAGATTGCGGTCAGATGAGTGCTTGGTATGTGTTGAGTGCTTCAGGATTTTATTCAGTTACTCCGGGCAAACCGGAATTTGTAATCGGCAGCCCGCAATTTGATCAAGTTCAATTTCATCTTGAAAATGGTAAAACTTTCGTAATGATTGCGGAGAATGCGGCTTTAACAAATCCATATACGATCGTAACAACTAAGAATCCTGTCGGAAACAGTATTCTGCCATTCTCAGTGATCATGAACGGTTCGAAAATTGAAACTAAGAAAACCAGCGAACCTCCTGTTGATAACAACAAAACGTATTTTGTTTGGACAGAAACGCAAACAGCAGTGACGCCTTGGATCACCGGTATAACTGGAAGAACATTCACTGATAAACTGACTTTGAAAATGCAAGCAATTGAACAGAGTCAGGAAATCTATTATCAAGTGAACAACTCTGTGTGGGCGAAATACGTTACACCCGTTACCGTTTCAGAGAACAGCACCATCAAGATGTACGCATTATACGACGGTACACGAAGCGACACGGCCACCGCCCACTTCTTCAAAGCTCCCGCCTGGAAAGCGATTCAAATCCGCAATGCTTATGCAACGCAATATTCCGCTGGAGGTGATCGGGCGTTGATTGACGGATTGAAAGGCACAACGAATTTCAGAACAGGATTGTGGCAAGGTTATGAGGGAGTTGATATGGATGTGACAATCGACCTTGGACGTATCTATTCAATAGACAGCATAGTGTTCGATTGCCTGCAGGATGAAAAATCATGGATATTCTATCCGCTTCAAGCTGAAATCGAATTATCAAACGATGGCACAAGTTGGTTCAACACGCAAATAATTGACAAAACCGATAATGATCCCAATCCGGCAACTGAAGGCATATTCATTCAACAATATGCATTTGGAAAAATGAACACCGCCAGATACGTACACATTACAGCATATAACAGAAAAACCTGTCCTCCCGATCATCCCGGTGCAGGAAAACCGGCGTGGTTGTTTTGCGACGAAATTTCAATCATTACCAAGTAAGGAACATACATTGATTAACTTGCCAAGAGTTTTATCAGCTTTTAAAACACTGAATTGACATGGACAGAAAAACTTTCATAAAGACCACTGCAATGGCAGCGGCGTTAACAGGAGTGAGCGGAAAATTATCAGCCGATGAAGAACAACCGAAAGTTGTGAAGATCAATCCGAAAAGCAAACGTGGTCTTCCCATTGTAATTTCAACATGGAATCATGGCATTGCAGCCAATGAAGCAGCGTGGAAAGTATTGAGCGAAGGCGGAAACGCACTTGATGCAGCAGAACGCGGTGTTTGGGTTGTAGAAGCAGATCCGAACAACACCAGTGTTGGCTTAGGAGGTTTTCCTGATCGCGACGGAATTGTAACGCTCGATGCATCAATTATGGTTGATGGCGGACAAGCCGGAAGCGTTGCGTTTGTTCAGGGAATTGAACATCCGATTTCATTGGCGCGGGCAGTAATGGAAAAAACACCGCATGTCATGATGGTCGGTGAAGGTGCAGAACTGTTTGCGCAATCCATCGGAATGAAACGACTGAAGAACAAACTCACACCGACAACAGAGAAAGCGTGGCAGGAATGGTTGAAAGAAAAAAACTACAAGCCGATTATCAATATTGAGAATCACGATACAATCGGATTGCTGGTAATTGATCAGGACGGAGCGATGGCGGGAGCGTGTACCACAAGCGGACTTGCGTGGAAAATGCACGGACGCGTTGGAGATTCACCGATCATTGGCGCAGGATTATTCGTTGATGGCGATGTAGGCGCTGCAACCTGCACCGGACTTGGCGAAACAGTTCTGCGTACACTAGCTTCTCATGTTGCTGTTGAAGAAATGCGTCGAGGCGCAACACCGCAAAGCGCATGCGAAGAAGCGATCACGCGAATTGTGAAAAAGCATCCGAACTTCAAAGACTTTCAGGTTGGAATTCTTGCCGTGAATAAAAAGGGAGAACACGGCGCATATGGATTGCACAAAGGATTCAATTACGCATTGTATCAGGACAAGAAGAATGAGTTGATCGATGCAGATTCTTACGTGAAGTAATCCGGGCATTGTATAATTTGAGCATTGTATAATTTGCCCATTGAATAATTTGAATATGTACGTTGCAGGAATAGACATAGGAGGAACAAATACTGAAATCGGATTGGTTTCAAAAGAGGGAAACATTGTCTTTTCCGAAACGATTCCCACAACAGGACACAATACGCCGGAAGATTTTGTACGCGAGGTGTCGAAAGTGATTGAGCGCGGTTGCAATCAACACCAAGTGACGCTGCGTGCAATTGGTATCGGGGCGCCGAGTGCAAATTATTTTTCAGGCAGTATTGAATTCGCACCGAATATGCCTTGGCAAGGAATGATTCCGTTGGTTAAGTTATTTTCTTCTGCACTTAACAAACCTGCGTTCATTACCAATGATGCCAATGCAGCTGCAATAGGAGAACAAGTCTTCGGTGCAGCCAAAGGAATCAAAGATTTTATACTTGTTACGCTGGGAACCGGACTTGGCAGCGGAATTGTTGTCAATGATCAATTGGTTTACGGTCACGACGGTTTTGCAGGTGAACTCGGTCATGTGATCATTGAGGAAAACGGCCGACAATGCGGTTGCGGACGCAAAGGATGTCTGGAAACTTATGTTTCCGCGACGGGTGTTGTGTGGAGTGCAAGAGATCTGATCAGAAGCGGTAAGCAAATTGCGGGCATCACTTCCATTGAACACATCACCGCTCGTGATGTGGCGACTGCAGCAGCACAAGGCAACTTGAACGCTTTGATGATCATTGATGAAACAGCACGTAAACTCGGTTTTGCCCTTGCGAACGCTGTTGCCATAACAAGTCCGTCACACATTTTTCTTTATGGCGGCGTTGCAAAATCGGGTGACACATTGCTGATTCCTACAAGAAAATATTTTGCTCATTATTTACTTCGCAATTTTGCCGGCAAAGTGAAAATCGAATTATCCATGCTGCCGGATAATGCAGCTGTTCTTGGAGCCGCTGCGTTGGCGTGGAAAGAAATTTCGTAACCTGCGCTACCTTATTGACAAGATTAACATTGACCTGATTAGTAAATTCCAACTTGCATTTCTAACTTTGAAAACACGAAAAACACATCTCATGAAAAAGCTATTGATTGCCTGCCTGATTATCGTTTCCTCAGCAACCGTAATCACTGCCTGCAAATCCGGTGAAACAAAAACTGCGTATCAGTGTCCGATGAAATGTGAAGGTGAAAAAACCTACGACAAGCCGGGTGAATGTCCGCTTTGTAAGATGGAATTGAAAGAAGTAAAATAATTGCTTCCAATGCGACGGTTAATCAAAGGTATTCTCCATCGCACGTGGAAACCCTATGTTAAATGGTATCTGAAATCGCCGCGCGCTTATAAGTGGGGCAACATCAGAATTATTATTCAGCCTGAGGTTTTTCATCCGGGCTTTTTCTTCAGTACCGCATTTTTGCTGAAGTATATTTCGGGCTTAAGAATTAACGACCTGAACATTCTCGAAATCGGTTCAGGTAGCGGCCTTGTCAGTGTTTATTGTGCAAAGCAAGGAGCAACGGTAACGGCATGCGACATCAATCCTGCTGCTGTTGAGAATACCAAATCAAATGCAGTTGCCAATCAAGCTAAAATCAGTGTGATCCATTCTGATTTGCTTACTGCAATTACTCCGCAAATTTTCAATTTGATTTTCGTTAATCCGCCTTACTACAAAAAAGATCCTGTTACACCGGAAGATCATGCATGGTATTGCGGAGAGAATCTCGAATATTTTCACAAGCTTTTCTTACAGTGTAAAGCCTACGTGAATGAATCATCGGAGATCGTAATGGTATTGTCAGACGAATGTGATATCACCGGAATTAAGTCGATTGCCGGGAAAAACGGATGGAAAGTTGATCTGAAAAAAGAAAAAATGATTCGGTGGGAGAAGAACTTTATACTTAGCTTCACACTTTCGCAATAACAATGGCGCAGGCTGAAAACAAATCCGTTCAGACAATCGCGTCAGGTACAAATGCACATGCTGTGTTTTCTACTCTGATGTACTTCGATTTGTTTCGTCATCCGTTGACTATTGATGAAATACAGCGATTTTGCCAATGGAGAGTGATTTCACTTTCTGAAACGGCTATTGCTATTGAAGAATTGATCTCACTGAAACTGATTCAACATAAGGACGAATTTTACTTCCTGCCCGGATCAGAACAATATATTGACCTTCGAAGAGTAAGAAACAATCGTGCAGCTCTCTACGGTACCAAAGCGATAAAATGGTCGAAGTTTATTTCAGGATTTCCATTTGTTCGTACGGTGTGTATCAGCGGTTCTTTATCAAAAGGTACAATGGATCGTGATGGCGACATCGATTACTTCATCATTACCGAACCCGGAAGATTGTGGATTGCGCGGACATTATTGATTCTCTTCAAGAAAATATTCCTGTTCAATTCGAAAAAATATTTCTGCGTCAATTATTTCATAGACACGGAAAACTTAACTGTTCCCGATCACAATCTGTTCACAGCAACAGAAATCGTTTTCGTAAAACCAATGCGCGATTATAATTGGTTCAATCGCTTTCGTGAATCCAATCAATGGGTGAAACTGTTTTATCCGAATACCACGAGTTCCAATGAAACAATTCCGGTTTCAACGCACGGTTCATTGAAGAAACTGATTGAACAAATGTTTAGCGGGGGATTTGGCGAATGGCTTGACGAACGTTTCATGCGAATGACTCTGAAACGATGGAACAAAAAGTTTCCCGATCGCAAAGCTGCAGAATTTGATATCGATTTTCGTACGCGTCGCAGTGTCTCCAAACATCATCCTCAGGGATTTCAACGTCTTGTTTTGAAGAAACTCGAAGCCAGAAGAATTGAACTTGAACAACTGCATCATATCCGTATTGATGCGCGGATAATGGAATGGTCAGCCTGATGCTGATACACAATGAATTTACGATCTTTGCACTGTGAAAATTCTCTTCTCACATTCTTATTTCATGCGCTTCGATCCCAAACAATGGAATCTGGGTCAACCTTATCCGCCACTGGGAACGATACTCGCCGCTGCGGTATTGCGTGAAGCAGGCCATGAAGTGGAGCTGTTCGATTCACAGTTTGCACATTCTGCAGAAGAAGTAATTCCTTTTTTCGATCGCTTCAAACCGGATGTATTTGTTGTTTACGATGATGGTTTCAACTACCTGACGAAAATGTGTCTCACCAACATGCGGGAAGCCGCGTTTCGTATGCAGGAAATAGCAAAGCAGCGTGGTTGCATAGTAATTACCAGCAGCAGCGATTCAACAGACCATTACAAAAAATACATTGAACAGGGTGCTGATGTTGTAATTCGCGGAGAAGCGGAAATGACGCTTTTGGAGTTGGTAGAAAAAATCAGTCGGAATGATAACCGGTTTGATTCAGTTAAAGGAATTTATTTCAATACCGCTGATGGAACCAAACAATCTCCGCCCCGTGATGTAATGAAAGATCTAGATCAGCATCCGCGTGCTGCGTGGGATCTGGTCGACATGAAAAAATATCAGAGCATCTGGCGATCACACAATGGCTACTTCACCATCAACATGGCCACAACGCGCGGATGTCCGTTCAAATGCAATTGGTGCGCAAAACCGATTTACGGAAATAGATACAATTCAAGATCCGCATCCAATGTAGCCGAAGAGCTGTTGTTTCTCAAAGAAACTTACGGTTTCGATTACATCTGGTTCTGTGATGATATCTTCGGTCTCAAACCTGGATGGGTACATGAATTTGCCAATGAAACTCGAAAGCGAAATCTGAATATCAGTTACAAGATTCAATCGCGTGCAGATTTACTTGTGCAGGAAAATTATGTGAAAGATCTTGCCGACTCCGGTTGCGACAATGTGTGGATGGGTGCTGAAAGTGGCTCACAGAAAATTCTGGATGCGATGGATAAAGGAACAACCATCGCTCAGATACGCAAAGCCAATGCACTACTCAAGCAACACAAAATAAAAACGGCTTTCTTCCTGCAATTCGGTTATCCCGGAGAAACCATGGAAGATATTGAGAAGACGATTGAATTACTGAATGAATGTCAACCTGATGATATCGGCATTTCCGTTTCATATCCTTTGCCTGGAACACCTTTCTATGAACGTGTGAAAGAAGAGTTGAAACAAAAACAGAATTGGAAAGACTCGGATGACTTGCATCTCATGTTCCGCAATACATATCAGCCCGAATTCTATAAACAGCTGCACAGATTCGTTCATCGTAACTACAGAAAAAAACAGGGCGTTACGAGCTTTAAAAAACTCTTCACTGCTCCGGGCGCGTTGAGAAAAAGTGATCCAAGAAGAATTGCATCACTCGCCTACTATTTTCCTGTAGTGTGGATGGAAAAACGCAAACTCAAGCAATTGGCTGCGCATGGCAACTGAAAAAGCTTTCGATAAAGCCGCGCTTAACTACGACAGTGAATTCACTGACACCGCTGTGGGAAGATTGCAACGCAATCGTGTGTGGAATTATCTGCGTGCAAATTTTTCTTCCACTGAATTCCCGCGCGTGCTTGAACTCAATTGCGGAACCGGCGAAGATGCTATCTGGCTTTCACGACACGGATTCAGAGTTGTTGCGACAGATTTATCTTCTGAAATGATTCAAATCGCGAAACAAAAAGCTCTACACTCAAAACAGAAAATCGAATTTGATGTGTGCAGTTTTGAGAATGTCGGAAATAAATTTGCTCCCGGATCATTTGATCTCGTGCTATCGGATTTCGGAGGATTGAATTGCATTGATGAAAAACAAATCCGTCTGCTTGCCGAGAATCTGTCTGTTTTGTTGCGTCCCGGCGGTCGATTTGTTGCAGTTGTGATGAGCGATGATTGCACGTTTGAAAAATTATATTTCAATCGTAAAGGTGAACGACACAAAGCCACACGCCGTAAAGATAAAAATGGAACTGCGACTGTAATTGAAAATGAAACCTTCACCACGTGGTATTACAATCCTGATAAATTTTCTGCTCTGGTGAATCACGTCTTCACTACCCGTAAAACCAAGGCTGTGGGATGGTTGATTCCTCCTAGCTACCTCAACCCGTTTTTTCTGCGAAGACCGGTTTTATTGCGTGCATTGAATGCGTTGGAAAATTCAATCGGGAACATTTCTGCATTCGCAAGAAAAGCTGATCACTTTCTGATTGACCTTGTACGCAAATAAGTCAACAGGACAGTGAACATTCCGATGTGCTGCGGTACATCAGAGTTCCTTCTTATCTTCACGAAGTGAAAATTCTGCTCACACACGGTTACTTTCTGAATGAAGATCCAAAGGAAAAGGCGATAATGAAGCCTTATGTTCCGCTGGGCATTCTGAGTATTTCCGCATTCATCGAGAAACATGGATTTGAAAACGATGTTTTCGACTCTACGTTCTCTTCGTTCCATGAGCTGTGTGAACATCTGCGAAACAACCAACCTGACGTAATCGCAATTTACACCAACCTGATGACACGGATCAATGTCATCCGCATCATTAAGTTCATCAGAAGCGTTCCTGAACTTTCAGATTCGAAAATAATTCTCGGAGGTCCTGAAGTCCGTCAGCATGCAACACCCTTGTTGAAGTGCGGTGCAGATTTCATTGTCATTGGTGAAGGTGAAGAAACAATGCTCGAACTATGTACAGCCTTACGCGACAATTCTCCAATTAATATTATCAAAGGCATACAGTGGAAAAATAACAATGAAATCGTTATCAATGAAGAGAGAGAATTGATAAAGGATATAGACTGTTTGCCTTTCCCGAACAGAAAGAACGTTAATCTTCAGAAGTATTTTGATGTATGGAAAAATGCTCATGGAGAAAGTTCTATTTCTGTCAGTACTATGCGTGGTTGTCCGTATACGTGCAAATGGTGCAGTCGCGCTGTTTACGGAATGTCATACCGCAGAAGAAGTCCTTCGTTAGTGGCTGACGAAATTGAATCGCTTCAGAAGAACTATCAATTCGATTCTATCTGGTTTGTTGATGATGTCTTCACTATAAATCCGAAATGGATGCGTGAATTCGCCCGTGTAATTGCTGAACGGCAACTTCGGATTCGTTATGAAATTATTTCGCGTGCTGACCGTCTGAACGAAGAAATGCTGACACTTCTTGCGGCTTCAGGTTGCTTCCGCATATGGATCGGTGCAGAAAGCGGATCTCAGAAAATCATTGATGCAATGGATCGTCGCGTTGATGTGAATAAAGTGCGCGAGATGATTCGTCGCACGCGTGAACTGGGAATGGAAGCAGGAACGTTCATCATGCTTGGATATCCCGGAGAAACTGAAGAAGATATTCATGAAACGGTGAATCATCTCATCCAATCGAATCCGCATCACTTCACCATTACACTCGCCTACCCTATTCGCGGAACGGAACTGTTCGAAGAAACACGAAACGATTTCACGTATGTTGGTGAATGGGAAACCAGCAACGACCGCGATATCGATTTCAAACGAACTTATCCGCGGAAATACTACGACTACGCAATTCGGTATGTGGTAAATAAAGTACGCTGGAAAATCAACACACAAGCTACATTTGTACAAAGAATGAAATTTCTTGTCGCATACATACGCGGAAGTATAGGCATGAAAATCACAAAATAAAAAAGCCTCCACCGAAGCATCGGAGGAGACCTTTTTACAATCGGGATCTTATTATTTCTTGTTTGTGTTCAAAGAAGGTTTCGCAACCGGTTTTTTCTGGTTGACAGAAATCGATTTCTTATTCAGAGGTGGCTTTGCCATTGTTTTAGGCTTTACAACCTTTTTAGCTTTTGCTCCGCTTGCAGGACTACCACCTTTAGGAGCGTTTTGTGCAATTACTGATCCGCACATCAATGCGAATACAGCGAAAATGGCGATGATCTTTTTCATATCAGTTCTGTTTACAAAGAATAATTCAATTATGATGCCAAATTAAGACATCGCGATCAAAGAGTACGATTTAAGGTTCGAAACACCGGTTTCAGACAGAATTCGCATAATTCTTCCATGTAGTTATCTTTACATCATGCAGAGAAAGTGGCTGACCAAAACCGTATTTATAATTTCATTGGTAAGCTTGCTCAATGATGCCGCCAGCGAATTGCTTTATCCTGTATTACCAATTTACCTCGCTGGAATCGGATTCGGCGCCATGTGGATCGGAGTGATTGAAGGAATCGCAGAAGCTGCTGCAGGTTTATCAAAAGGTTGGTTCGGAAAATGGTCGGATATGCGTGGAGAACGATTGCCCTTTATTCGATTCGGATATGTACTCAGTTCACTTGCAAAACCGTTAATCGTTTTATTCCCGAACATTTTCTGGGCGGTGTTTATGCGTTCAACGGATCGACTTGGTAAAGGAGTTCGAACCGGTGCGCGTGACGCAATGCTATCACTGAACTCGCCATCTGAACATCGCGGAAAAGTTTTCGGATTCCACAGAGCAATGGACACAGTTGGTGCATTCATCGGCCCTTCATTGGCATTGTGGTGGCTGATGACACACAGAGGAACGAATATAAAAGAGATATTCTATCTCGCATTGATTCCTGCTGCATTGTCATTGCTCGTGCTGCTCTTGCTTAAAGAAAAGAAAACACCACCGACAGGAAACGGAATACCTGCTTTCAAAAACATGTTCAGTTATTGGAAAGAAGGATCTTCCGAATTCAGAAAAACAGTTGGAGGACTTTTACTTTTCGGATTGTGCAACAGTTCAGATTTGTTTCTTCTCATGGCGCTGAGAAGTATACATCTCTCAACCGGCGCAACCTATTTCGGTCATCATTTCACAGCCAACGAATCTGTAATCATCTATTACATATTCTACAATTTCATGTACGCGCTGTTCGCATTTCCGGCCGGAATCATTTCCGATAAGTTCAACCCGAAAACAACATTCATCACGGGACTTCTATTTTACGCTGTTACTTATGCAGGATTCTCATGGCTTACCGCGCATTCGGGTAACGATCAGCAAACGTTTGCAGTTGCACTTATGATTCTCTATGGAATTTTCGGTGCTGTAAATGATGGTGTGAGTAAAACATGGATCAGCCTCATCGTTCCGAAAGAAGATAAAGGCGCTGCATTAGGTTTCTTAGCAGGAGGAAGCAGCATTTCCTTGTTGCTGGCAAGTATTCTTGGCGGATTGATTTGGTCCTTCGCAGGATCTTCTGCGATGTTCGGAGTGACTGCAGTTTTAACTCTCGTTGCAATTTTCTATCTTTCCGTATTCACGAATCGTCCCGGAGATTCAAAATAACGCTGCCATGAGAATTACGCTTACACTATTTATTGTCATTTTACTTTACTCTTGCGGAGGAAATGATTCCGGCAACGGTAATAATCAGGATACGTTGTCCGCTAAAGATTCATTGAAGAAACAACTCGCAGAAGATCTTCCACCTTCATCCGATCCTGCGCAGTTCGAGTGGATCTACAGCACGTTTGTTGCTTCCGCAGTTACAGATGCGCAGCGATTCAATGTGTTCATCAACAAAGAGCATGGTTTGTGGATTATCACTTCGAACGGAGCAACGCCTCAAATGGTAAACGTGAAGGATATTGCAGGAATGAAAAATTCCAAAGGTGATTCACTTGTACCTATGGACAGAGTGAAAATGGTTTGCACTCCGAAATCAAGCGGATGGCCGGAAAAAAACTGCGACATGCCTTCCGGATGGTCAATGACCGGATGCTACACAACAGAACAGAATAAACTGCGCGAATCGAAAATATGGGAATACGCAGGATTGAATGATTCCGACAACAAGAAAGTCACAGAACTCGCAGCCGGAATAACACGCGCTGTTGTAAATACGGAAATGAACATGACGTTCTATTTTACAGAAATAGACGGGACGTGGTATCTCACTTTTCTCGATTTGAGAAAGCCGTGCGAAGCCTGATTACAGCGACTTCTTTTTCTCTTTCAAAGCCTCAATCACTTTCTCTGCGCGACGTTTACGCGTGACTTCCTGCTTTGCTTCGCCAACGTAATTGCAATATTCACGTTTACACGCAGGCGATAACGATTCGAAAAAAGCGGAAGCGCGTTTCTGTTTTTTGAATTGCTGATCCAACTCTGTAGGAACAGTAAATTTTCTTTCCACTTTCGGCAGAGGCTTTCCGGCAACTTTCACACTTTCCTTGATGTAATCCAGAATCTTCTTCACATTTAATTCGCTCAGTGAAGAAAATTTGATCATACGGTTGTGCGCATTATCAAAACCGTCGTTGAACAACTTGTGCTTGTCCGACATTTCCGCTCCACGATAAAACACCAGCGAAACGTGCTTCTTGAAACCCCACAATCCTATGAGCAGAGTTCCGTCTTTTTCAAAGCCCGGACCCCATTTTCATGTTTCCTGCAGACCTGTCTCCGAATTATTAATGATGGTTCGCAGATCATGAAGAATATCAACAATCTCTCCCGTGAACTTGGAGTACGCCGCGTCGATTCGTTTGCTATGTGGATTACTCATCTTGTTTAGAAACAATATTTATTCTCAGCAATCAGTTTCTCCGCAACACTTCTGCGCAAATCTCTTACGTTAACCGCGTCCACTTTCGTGAATCGGCGCAGCCCCATTTGCATCATTCGCAGTTCATCGCCTTCCGCGAAACTGTTGAGTGCATCTTTACCGAATTTATTAATCCGATCCGCTGCATCGTAAATCATCAGTCGCATCATGTCCAACTGAACTGAACACGCAGCTTCTCCGCGATTCGCAACGAGTTTCTCCACACGCAACTGTAATGACTCCACAGTATAAACCTGAATGATCATATCAGCAACGTTCATCAGAATTTCCTGTTCCTTCGCCAGTTGCATCATGAGTTTTTGCACAGCAGCGCCCGCTACCATCAGTACCGCTTTCTTGAACGAAGCAATTGCACGTTTCTCAGGCGCAAATAAACTCATATCAGGTTCACTGAAATCAGGAATTGACATCAACTCTCCTGCTACTTTCGTTGCAGGTCCCATCAGATCCAATTCTCCTTTCATTGCGCGCTTGAGAATCATATCAACAATAAGCATGCGGTTGATCTCATTTGTTCCTTCGAAAATTCTGTTGATACGCGAATCACGATACGCTCGATCCATTGGTGCTTCTGCCGAATAACCCATGCCTCCGTAAATCTGCACGCCTTCATCAACAACGTAATCGAGCACTTCAGATCCGTGCACTTTCAGTATTGCCGCTTCAGCAGCGAACTGTTCGTTTCCTTTGAGTTTCGCTTTCTCATGATCCATTCCTCCTGCTACAAGCGCATTAATCGCATCATCGATATTCTGAGATACACGATACAATGCAGATTCAACCGTGTAAACGCGAGCAGCCATTTCTCCGAGTTTGAAACGAATAGCTCCATACTTTGAAATCGGACGACCAAACTGATTGCGTTCATTCGCATAGCGAACCGCCTGCGTGATCACTTCTTTTGATCCACCGATTGCAGCGCCTGCAAGTTTAATTCTTCCGATATTCAGAATATTCACCGCGATCTTGAATCCGTTACCGCGCTCAGAAAGTAAATTCTCAACCGGAACTTTTACATCATTGAAAAACACTTGTCGTGTTGAACTTCCCTTGATGCCCATCTTGTGCTCTTCCGGATTCAAAGTGATTCCACCGAAAGCTTTCTCTACGATAAACGCGCTCAGATTTTCATCGGCGTCAATCTTTGCAAATACAATAAACACATCTGCGAATCCGCCATTAGTGATCCACATTTTCTGTCCGTTGATCACATAGTGCTTTCCATCTGCAGTAAGTTTTGCAGAAGTCTTCCCGCTGTTCGCATCAGAACCCGAACCCGGTTCTGTTAAGCAATAAGAAGCTTTCCATTCGCCCGAAACAAGTTTCGGAATGTACTTCGCTTTCTGATCTGCATTTCCATAATACAGAATCGGCAACGTACCGATTCCCGTATGCGCTGAAATGGCAACCGCGAAAGAATGTCCAGCACCCAAAACTTCTGTTGTGAGCATGGATGTTTTGAAATCTTTTCCGAATCCGCCGTATTCTTCCGGAACTGAAATGCCAAGCAATCCAAGTTGCGCAGCTTTATCAAGCAGTGAAGGCATCAATCCTTCTTCGAGATTATCGATACGATTCAGATTCGGATTCACTTCCTGATCCAGAAAATCGCGGCACGTTTGCGCAATCATCAATTGTTCTTCATCCCATTCTTCGGGGATGAAAATATCCGCGGCTTGTGTTTCTTTAATGAGGAATTCTCCTCCGTTGATACTGTTGCTCATAACTTAATGTATATGATGAATTAATTTCTTTTGTAATTATTCGACTCAGAGCATTTCAAATATCCCCGCTGCGCCCTGCCCTGTTCCTACACACATGGAAACCATTCCGTACTTCTTGCTTCTCGCTTTGAGTTCATTGAAAATCTGAACAGATAATTTCGCGCCTGAACAGCCCAATGGATGTCCGAGTGCAATAGCGCCTCCGTTCACGTTCAACACATCCGGATTTATTCCGAGCGTACGTTGTACTGCTAATGATTGCGAAGCAAACGCTTCATTCAATTCAATCAGATCCATCTGATTCAGATTCATGCCTGCGAGCTTCAGCGCTTTCGGAATTGCTTCCACCGGACCAATTCCCATGATACGCGGAGGAACACCTGCAACTGCGTAACTCACCAATCTTGCAATCGGTTTCACGTTCAATTCTTTCAGCATGCGTTCACTCACTACCATCACAAAAGCAGCGCCATCAGATGTTTGTGAAGAGTTCCCTGCCGTAACACTTCCTGTTGCAGAGAAAACCGGCTTCAACTTTGCGAGCGCTTCTGCATTGGTGTCTGCACGCGGCCCCTCATCAGTATCTACGATGTAATTTGTTGACTTACGTTTACCGTTTTCATCCAAACCGATTTCTTCAACTGATATCGGCGCGATTCCTGATATAAACTTGCCTTCCTTAATTGCAGCAATAGCTTTCAAGTGAGAATTCAAAGCAAACGCATCCTGATCTTCACGACTCACTTTGTATTCTTCAGCAACAGCTTCAGCAGTTAAACCCATTCCCCAATACCAGTCAGGATGTTTCGCTGCGATATCCGCGTTAGGAATCACACGCCATCCGCCCATAGGAATCAAGCTCATCGATTCAACACCGCCTGCAATGATACAATCTGCAAGTCCCGCATGAATCTTCGCTGAAGCCGTAGCGATGGTATCTAATCCCGAAGCGCAATAACGGTTCACGGTTACTCCCGGAACTTTATCAGTATCCAATGCAAGCAATGAAATCAATCGCGCCACGTTTAAACCTTGTTCCGCTTCAGGCATTGCATTACCAACTATAAGATCATCAATTCGATCTTTATCGAGATTCGGAACTTGCGCTACCAACTGGCGAATTACCTGCGCTGCTAAATCATCGGGACGTAAAAAGCGGAATTTTCCTTTCGGTGCTTTTCCAACCGGTGATCGCAAACCTGCAATAATATATGCGTCCATATTCTTAATGTTCTTAATACAATAAATCTATTTCTATGTGAAACCTATGTTCACTATGTAACTATGTGGTTCAAATAAATCAATTCCGTAAAACCTTTCCGCCATTCAATATACTCTGCA
>Ga0172372_10000776_pt1 | contig 48901 bp, 58 predicted proteins | sample LakKiv5m_2_FD_114544 | JGI IMG/M metagenome (GOLD analysis project Ga0172372, IMG submission 114544) | Freshwater microbial communities from Kabuno Bay, South-Kivu, Congo - kab_092012_9.5m | ecosystem: Environmental > Aquatic > Freshwater > Lake | place: Democratic Republic of the Congo...
ATCACGATTCAAACCGATACGATAGGTATTTTGCAGCTCCTTAAAGAGGCGGCACTTGTGGCAAGCACTTCAGAAGGCATGCGTCTTATTGAGGGCGGCGGCATTAAAATTGACGGTGAGCGTCTTGAAGATGGCAAAAAAATGATCTCTAAAAATAGTGAGTTTGTGGCTCAAGTAGGTAAACGAAAATTTGTCAAGATTAAAGTGCTTTAATGTGATGGATCGTATTGATTTTTAATGAAGTTTTGATTTCAATTATCTGAATTTATTGATATAATTCGGCATGAAAATATTGATGGGCTTTAGGCCCATTTTTTGTTTCTGCAACTTGGGTAATTTAGGAAATCAGCCTTAGATGGAAAAGCTTGAAACTTTAATTGAAAAGACCGTACAGCAGCTTGGATACGAGTTGGTAGATTTGGAGATTTCAAATCGAGGAAAACTTTTGCGAGTTTATATTGATAAGCCTGATTCAGTGACGATTGATGATTGCACTTTAGTGAGCAACCACTTAGGTCACGTATTTACCGTAGAGCAGGATTTAGATTACGACCGACTAGAGGTTTCATCCCCTGGTATGGATCGTGTGTTAAAGAAATTAGCTGATTTTGAACGCTTCAAAGGTGAGAGAGCTTCTGTGAAGTTAAGGATGCCTTTAGATGCGCGTAAAAATTTTTTAGGCACCATTGATGGAACAGAAAAAGACACTGTGCTGTTGATGTGCGAGGGTGAGCTTTATCGTTTTGCTTTATCAAATATTGATAAAGCGCGATTGAGCCCAGAATTTAAACGTTAGAGAATGAGTTGCGGAGATTGAAATGAGTCGCGAGATTTTATTATTAGTAGATGCTTTAGCCCATGAAAAAAATGTGAACAAAGAGGTGGTGTTTGAAGCACTTGAATCAGCTTTGGCTTCTGCTACAAAGAAAAAAAATACAGAAGATATTGATGTGCGCGTAGAAATCAATCGCGATACAGGCGAATATAAATCTTTTAGACGTTGGACCATTTTGAATGATGAACTCATTGAAAATGAAGATGCTCAGATCTCTCTGACGGATCCTCGTGCAGAAGGTAAAGCTGAAAACGATACGATCGAAGTGCCTCTAGAATCTATTGAATTTGGACGCATTGGTGCACAAGCTGCAAAGCAAGTGATCTTACAAAAAGTACGTGAAGCCGAAAGAGAGCAAATTTTAGAAGACTTCTTAGGCCGTAATGAAAAGTTAGTGACAGGCGTGATTAAACGTATGGATCGTGGCAATGGCATTATTGAAGTGGGCCGTATTGAAGCTGTGCTTCCGCGCGATCAAATGATCCCTAAAGAAAATTTACGAATCGGTGACCGCGTGAGAGCTTATCTTACAAGCGTTGAAAGAAGTCACCGCGGACCACAATTGATTTTATCTAGAACAGCACCTGAATTTCTTGTGCGTTTATTTGAACTTGAAGTGCCAGAAATTGAAGAAGGTTTATTAGAAATTAAATCTGCATCACGTGACCCAGGATTGCGATCAAAAATTGCTGTAAAAGCAAACGATCAAAGAATTGATCCTGTAGGCACATGCGTCGGCATGCGAGGGTCAAGAGTGCAAGCTGTGACAGGTGAACTTGCGGGTGAGCGTGTCGATATTGTTTTATGGTCTATGGAACCAGCACAGTTTGTCATTAATGCCATGGCACCTGCTGAAGTTTCAAGCATTGTCGTCGATGAAGAAAAACACAGCATGGATGTTGTAGTGAATGAGGAAAATTTAGCGCAAGCGATTGGACGAAATGGTCAAAACGTTCGTCTTGCATCTGAACTTACAGGTTGGAATATTAATATTCTGACGGAAGAGGAGTCTTCTAAGAAAAATGAAGAAGAATATGCAAGCACAAGTCAATTATTCATGGCGAAACTTGACGTGGATGAAGACGTGGCTGACATTCTTGTGCAAGAAGGATTTAGTACATTAGAAGAAATTGCTTACGTACCATTACAAGAGATGGTTGAGATTGAGGCGTTTGATGAAGATACAGTGAATGAACTTCGTTCACGCGCGAGAGCGGCTCTTCTGACCGAGGCGATTGCTAAAGAAGAAAAAGTTGAAGAGGCAGCAGAAGATTTACTCGCGATGGAAGGTATGGATGCCGCTACGGCAAATCTGCTTGCATCAAAAGGTATTTCAAAAATGGATGATCTTGCAGATCTTGCTGTGGATGAATTGGTTGAAATGACTGCGATGGATGAAGAGCGTGCGAAACAGTTAATTATGACTGCTAGAGCGCCTTGGTTTGTTTAAAGGCTTTTGCATCCTACGATGAATATTATGAGGTACTAAATGGGACAATCAACTGTCACTAAATTTGCTGAAGAATTAAGATTACCTGTTGATTTATTAATCGAACAGCTGAAAAGTGCTGGCGTAAATAAATCAGCAGCAGATGATTCATTAACCGAAGGAGATAAATCTGCGCTGCTTGAATATCTTCGTAAGGAACATGGTCAATCTCAAACACCAAAAAATAAAATCACTTTAACGCATAAGCAAAATAAAGAGATTAAAAAAACGGATAGCACTGGACGTGCTCGTACCATTCAAGTCGAAGTGCGTAAAAAACGTGTACTCGTAAGACGTGAGGATGGACAACCTGTTGATACGACTATTGCAGAACCTAAGCCTATTGAGTCAGTTGCGAAACCTCAAACAAAGGGCCATGTACTCGGTGAAGATGAGTTATCGATGCGTGAAGACGAAGCGAAGCGCCATGCAGCGCTTGCTGCAGCACAAGCTGAAGATATTAGAAAAAAACAAGAAGCAGTTGAAAAAGCAAATGCAGCGCCAGCAGCTAAATTAAGTGAAGGTACACTTCATCGCCCAGCTTCTAAAGCTGGCGTTAAAGTGGAAGGCAAAGAAAAACAAGTAGATAAGAGCGAGAAGGATTGGTCTGATCGCGAATTTAAAAAACGTACGCTCAAAGGCCGTGGTGATTCTAGTGCTGCTTCAGGATGGCGCTCACCTAAATCAAAATCAAAACATCGCGAAGAAAATGAAGATTCAACATTTGTAGCACCTATCGAACCGATTGTGCGTGATATTCACGTACCAGAAACAATTTCAGTAGCTGACTTAGCACATAAGATGTCAGTGAAAGCCACTGAAGTCATTAAAGTGCTAATGAACATGGGCATGATGGTGACGATCAATCAAATTCTAGATCAAGATACTGGAATGATTGTGGTCGGTGAAATGGGACATAACGCGATTGCAGCTTTAGATAACGATCCTGAAGCGCTGATTGATCAAGACTCAACAGTCGAAGCAATTTTAGAAGCGCGTCCTCCTGTGGTGACTGTCATGGGTCACGTCGATCACGGCAAAACATCACTCCTTGATTACATCAGAACAACGCGTGTAGCTTCCGGTGAAGCAGGCGGCATTACACAACATATTGGTGCGTACCACGTGGAAACACCACGCGGTATGGTGACTTTCTTAGATACACCAGGCCATGAAGCATTTACGGCAATGCGTGCTCGCGGTACTAAAGCTACCGACATAGTCATTTTAGTGGTGGCCGCAGATGACGGTGTCATGCCACAAACTATTGAAGCAATTCATCATGCAAAAGCAGGCAATGTGCCGCTTGTGGTTGCAATTAATAAAATTGATAAACCTGAAGCAGCGGCTGAGCGCGTGAAAATGGAACTCGTCGCGCAAGAAGTGGTACCTGAAGATTTTGGTGGCGACACCATGTTCGTAGAGGTCTCAGCAAAATCAGGACAAGGGATAGATAAATTACTAGAGTCAGTGCTTCTTCAAGCTGAAGTGCTAGAGCTTAAAGCGCCTAAAAATACCCCAGCAAAAGGCATTGTGATTGAAGGTCGTTTAGATAAAGGCCGCGGCCCTGTAGCAACTATTCTTATTCAATCAGGCACATTAAAACGCGGTGATACATTGTTAGCTGGCTCAGCTTTTGGTCGTATTCGTGCAATGCTTGATGAAACAGGTAAAGAAATTAAAGAAGCAGGACCTTCGATTCCTGTGGAAGTGTTAGGTTTAGCCGACGTACCAAATGCAGGCGAAGAAGTGGTGGTTTTAAATGATGAACGCAAAGCCCGTGAAATTGCTTTATTCCGTCAAGGTAAATTTAGAGATGTGAAATTAGCAAAACAACAAGCTGCAAAACTCGAAAATATATTTGATCAAATGGCTGAGGGTAGCGTCAAAGTGTTACCACTCATTATTAAATCCGATGTGCAAGGTTCATACGAAGCGTTATCTTCATCACTCCAAAAATTATCTACGGATGAAGTTAAAGTGAATGTGATTCATATGGGTGTTGGTGCCGTGACGGAGTCTGATGTGAACTTAGCAAGTGCATCAAAAGCAATCTTGATTGCTTTTGATGTCAGAGCAGAAGCAGGTGCGCGTAAACTTATTGATTCACTCGAAGTCGATGTTCACTATTACAGTATTATTTATGAAGCTGTAGATCAAGTGAAAGCAGCGCTTGGCGGATTGTTATCCCCTGAGCAAAAAGAAAGTGTTATTGGCATGGTTGAAATTCGCGAAGTATTCAAAATTTCTAAAGTGGGTTCGATCGCTGGTTGTTATGTTCAAGATGGTGTGATTCGAAGAAACTCAATGGTACGCGTCCTAAGAAATAACGTCGTGATTCATTCAGGCGATCTCGATTCATTAAAACGTTTCAAAGATGACGTTAAAGAAGTTAAAAATAATTTTGAATGCGGGCTCTCTATTAAAAACTTTAATGAAATTGAAGTGGGCGATATGCTCGAAGTATTTGAAGTGGTTGAGGTTGCGCGTAAGCTTTAACCATGGTGAATCGATCATATGCGAGAAGTGATCGCATTTCAGAACAAATTAAGCGAGAACTCGCAGAGCTTATTCAATCAGAACTCAAAGATCCTGCGGTAGGAATGCTGACGATTACTGAAGTTCAAGTGACCCCTGATCTACTCCACGCTAAAATATATTTTACATCCCCTACAAACGATCCTTTGATCATGGAAGGGCTTGCGCGCTCCACAGGATATTTGCGAGCGCAATTATCAAAGCGCATGGCAACACGCGGCATACCTCAACTGCATTTTGTGTACGATACGTCTATTGATGAGGGCATGAAAATTTCAAAGCTCATTAAAGATGCACTCCCTCCCCAGTAATTTATTTCCATGCAAAAGAAGTCTTTGAGGCGCGAGATTGATGGCGTTTTTCTCCTTGATAAGCCGCTAGGATTTTCATCAAATCAAGCGTTAAAAAAAATTCAATGGTTGTTTAATGCAAAAAAAGCAGGACACACAGGCACCCTTGATCCGATGGCTTCAGGACTTTTACCTATTTGTTTAGGTGAAGCTACAAAATTCTCCCATCGTCTTCTTGATGCCAATAAAACTTATATCGCAACGATTCAATTAGGCATCACTACTTCAACAGGAGACCAAGAAGGCGAAGTGGTTTTAGAAAAAGAAGTTGTCTTAAATGAAGCTCAATTAAAAGATACATTAAAAAAATTTATAGGCGATATTACCCAAATACCCCCTATGTATTCCGCATTGAAATTTGAAGGAAAACCCTTGTATGAATATGTAAGAGAAGGGATTGAAATTGAGCGCAAATCTCGACAAATCAAAATTTATGACATCAAGCTTTTAAAAATTGAAGAGAGCATCATCACAATTGAAGTGGCATGCAGTAAAGGCACTTACATTCGAACATTGGCAGAAGATATTGGGTATACATTAGGATGTGGTGCCCATTTAAAGGGTTTAGAACGGACACAAACGGGTAATTTTAAGTTATCAGATGCACTCTCGATCGAGGCACTTGAAGAGATGTCGATGACGTCCCGAGAAAAAGCACTTATGCCGATGGATGCTTTACTTGAAGACTTATTATCTGTCGAATTAACTGTAGCCGAAACAGAAGCGATTAAAAAAGGGCAAAGCATTGATTTTATTGGTAAAAATGAGAAAGAATTGCGCTTATATAGTGCCTCAGGTCAATTTGTAGGTGTAGGCCAGCCCGACCTTGAAGGACGCCTTTTTCCTAAGCGCTTAATCGCAAATATATTATAAAAAACATATTGTTAAATCAAAAGAATACAATTAAAATACGCGGTTCTGAATGAGGAGAAAAGATTAAATGGCATCAACAGCAGCAGAAAGAGCCAAAGTTTTAAGTGAATATCAACAGGCAAAGAACGACACAGGATCCCCGGAAGTGCAAGTTGCACTTATCACAAGTCGTATTGGTTATTTAACAGAACATTTCAAAACCAATGCAAAAGACCATCACTCACGTCGTGGACTTTTAGCACTTGTAAGTCAACGCAGAAAATTATTAGATTACCTCAAAGGTAAGAATTTAGGTCGCTATCAATCATTGATTGAGCGTCTTGGTTTACGTAAATAATTTTTTAACTATTTAAATTAATTAGTTTAAGAGATTTATTGATTCGTAAGATTTGAAGCCGATTGCAATCCTTCTTTAAAGGAAGATGCGTCGGCTTTTTTATTGGATGTTAAATGTTAGTTAATGTATTCGTTATTAAGAAGTGAATAACGGATGAAAAAAGAAAAGGGTAAATTATGTTTAAAGCAATTAAGAAAAGTATTCAATTTGGTGCGCACACCTTAACACTTGAAACAGGTGAGATAGCAAGACAAGCAGATGGCGCAGTATTAGTAAGTTATGGTGATACAGCAGTGCTAGTAACAGTCGTGGGTAAACACGATGTTAAAGAAGGTCAAGATTTCTTCCCGCTTACAGTTGATTATCAAGAAAAAACATATGCTGCAGGTAAAATTCCTGGCGGTTTTTTTAAACGAGAAGGACGCCCAAGTGAAAAAGAGACACTTACTTCACGTTTAATTGATCGTCCATTACGTCCTTTATTTCCAGAAAGTTTTTACAACGAAATTCAAATCGTTGCGATGGTCGTTTCATCTGACAGTGAAATTGATTCTGATATTCCAGCAATCATTGGCGCTTCAGCGGCGTTAGCTATTTCTGGTATTCCATTTTATGGACCGATTGGTGCAACGCGCGTAGGCTACATTAACGAAGAATACGTGACTAATCCGACAGCTTCGCAATTAAAAGACAGTGAACTTGATCTCGTGGTTGCGGCGACAGATTCAGCGGTATTGATGGTGGAATCAGAAGCAAAAGAACTACCTGAAAGCGTCATGTTAGGTGCTGTGCTTCATGGTCACAAAGAAATGCAAGCTGTGATTAAAATGATTAATGAGTTAGCTAAAGAAGTAGGGAAAGAGCCATGGGATTGGGTTGCACCAGAACCAGATAAAGCACTCATTAAGAAGATTCATGATTTAGCAGCAAAAGATGTTCACGCTGCATTTCAAATTAAATCAAAAGGTGATCGCTCAGCAAAACTAGAAGAAATTAAAAACAAAGTATTCGCTGAATTGATTACTGAAGAGACAGATACGATCGAAACAAACAAAATTAAAAATGAATTTTTTAATTTAGAAGCAAAAACAGTTCGTACACAAATTTTAGATGGTGAGCCACGTATTGATGGTCGAGATACTCGCACAGTAAGACCGATTGCGATTAGAACGGGTATCCTTCCAAGAACGCATGGTTCAGCATTATTCACACGTGGTGAAACACAAGCGCTTGTTGTGGCAACATTAGGTACAGGTCGTGATGAACAATCGATTGATGCACTTCAAGGTGAGTATTCAGATCGCTTTATGCTTCATTACAATATGCCTCCTTATGCAACTGGAGAAACAGGACGTGTAGGTACACCTAAGCGTCGTGAAATTGGTCACGGTCGACTCGCTAAGCGAGCATTGATTGCTGTTTTACCTTCTAAAGAAGATTTTAGTTACACAATTCGTGTTGTTTCTGAAATTACAGAATCTAATGGTTCAAGTTCTATGGCTTCTGTATGTGGAGGTTGTTTAGCTTTAATGGATGCAGGTGTTCCGATTAAGGCACACGTCGCAGGCATTGCGATGGGCCTTATTAAAGAAGGTAATCGCGTTGCTGTTCTAACAGATATCTTGGGTGATGAAGATCACTTAGGTGATATGGACTTTAAAGTAGCGGGTACTGAAGATGGTATTACAGCACTGCAAATGGACATCAAAATTACAGGTATCACGACTGAAATTATGCAAGTAGCATTAAGTCAAGCTAAGGAAGGACGTGAACATATTTTAGCGATTATGAAAAAAGAAATGAAAGGTAGCCGTCAAGAGTTATCTACATTTGCACCAAGAATTATTACTGTGAAAATTCATCCCGATAAAATTCGTGAAGTGATTGGCAAAGGCGGAGCAGTGATTAAAGCTTTAACTGAAGAAACAGGTGCGACCATTGATATTGAGGATGACGGCACGATCAAGATTGCTTGTGTCGATGGCTTACAAGGTGAAGAAGCTAAACGTCGTATTTTAGAAATCACAGCAGAAATCGAAGTAGGTCAAATCTACGAAGGTACTGTAATTAAGATGTTAGACTTTGGCGCTATTGTATCTCTACTTCCTGGTAAAGATGGTTTACTTCATATTTCACAAATTGCACATCAACGTGTAAATGCAGTGACTGACTTCTTGTCTGAAGGACAAAAAGTTAAAGTGCAAGTGATTGAAGTGGATGACAAGGGTCGTGTTCGTGTAAGTGCAAAAGCATTGATCGAGCCACCTCCTGCCGAAGAAAAATCTGAAAGCAAAAAAGAAGACTAATCGTTTTAAAGAAATTTAAGACAACAAAAAACCCGGGATTTCCCGGGTTTTTTTATTTCAATAGCTTGATTAGCCCGCCATTTGTTTTTCACGGATTTCATCAAGTGTTTTGCAATCAATACAAAGCGTCGCTGTAGGGCGTGCTTCCAAACGTTTTAATCCAATCTCTTCGCCACAGCCAGAGCAATAACCATAATCTTGGCTTTCGATATTTCTTAAAGTTTCATCTATTTTTTTGATAAGTTTACGTTCGCGATCACGGTTTCTGAGTTCAAGTGCCATATCAGACTCTTGGCTTGCACGATCATTAGGATCTGCATATGAAGTGAGTTCATCTTGCATGGTATGAACTGTGCGATCAATGTCCTGACTTAATTCTGTTTTCCATTCATTAAGGATTGTGCGGAAATGATTAAGTTGGCTTTTGCTCATATAGTTTTCGCCTTTTTTAGCTTCATAAGCTCTAAATTGTTTTAGGCCTTTTTGAGATGAGCTAGTTACTTTAGATTTAAGCGGAACAACTTTTGCAGGTATAGGCTTTTTAGTAACAACTTTCTTAGCTGCTACCTTTTTAGGAGCTACTTTTTTAACCACTGCTTTTTTAGCGACTGGTTTTTTCTTAGCTACCAACTTTTTGACTGGAGCTTTTTTCTTAGCAACAACTTTCTTAGCTGCTACCTTTTTAGGAGCTACTTTTTTAACCACTGCTTTTTTAGCGACTGGTTTTTTCTTAGCTACCAATTTTTTGACTGGAGCTTTTTTCTTAGCAACAACTTTTTTAGCTACTTTTTTAACTGCCATTTTTTAATCCTAAAGTAAAAACAAATGAAAATAATCGCGAAAGTTTACACTGATCGACTATGAAAGCAAGATGTAATTGAGGTATTTTTATGACTATTTATGGGGTAGAAAGCTTTTGTGCGAGAAGCGTATTTTCCATTAATGTGGCAACCGTCATAGGTCCGACTCCTCCTGGAACGGGGGTAATAAAACTAGCTCTTGTTTTTGCGATATCAAACTCAACATCCCCTACTATTTTTCCGTCATCAAGCCTACTGATACCAATATCAATCACAATAGCGCCAGGTTTAATCCAGTGACCTTTAATAAGCCCAGGTATGCCCACTGCCGCCACAACAATATCTGCCAATTCAATTTTTTGCTGAAGATGTTGCGTATGACGATGACATATTGTCACGGTACAGCCAACTAAAAGAAGTTCTAAGCCCATAGGGCGACCGACATGGTTAGATGCACCGACTACAACTGCATCAAGTCCTCTTGTTGGGAGCTGAGTGGCTTCGATAAGCTTCATAACACCATAGGGTGTGCAAGATCTTAATTGTGGCTGCTTAACTGCTAATAAACCAATATTTTTAGGATGGAATCCATCCACATCTTTATGCGGTGAAATGGTCTCAAAAATGACATCATTATTAATATGGTCCGGTAAGGGTGACTGAACTAAGATGCCATCAATATTGGCATCATTATTTAATGTTTCAATAAGCGCGATAAGTTCTTTTTCAGATGTCGTATCAGGTAAATCATAAGCAATCGATTTCACACCAATTTTTTCACAAGCTAAGCGTTTATTTCTAACATAAATGGATGATGCAGGATCAGAGCCCACAAGAATGACTGCTAAACTCGGATTTCGAATGCCTTTTTTTAATCTCGCATCAATTTCTTGTTTAAGAACTTGAAGAAGATTTTCAGCAACTGCTTTTCCATCAATTATCTTGGCTGACATGGATTGATCTATGAATATAAAACATCATTTTATCATATTGGACTTTTAACTATGCCCTTCACGGACTGAATCTTTTGTAAGAAGAGTCGTCGAAGAGTATGATTAATCTAGATTATTTTTTAAGGGAGTTAACAATCATGAAGAAAAGTTTTTGGTTGGTTTCATTAGCATTAATTTTTGGGTTCAATGCACCTGTTTTTGCAGCCCATGATGGTATGGGCGAGCATTGCAAGATGCACACAAAAAAATCATTTGAAGAAGCAGATATTGATCGTGATGGTTCGCTGGATCGTGAAGAAGCAAAAGTTGTCTGTAAAGAAGATTTTGATCTCATGGATAAAGACCGTGACGGGACATTGACTAAAGAAGAGCTCAACGCATGTAAGGGTAAAAAGGGTAAGTCAGGCCATAAAAAAGCCGCTAAACCTGCGTAAATAGAAGAAATCATGGGGCTTAAGATAGCCCCTTTGATTTGACCTAAACCCTTAATTAGGCTATATTCTCGCCCTCGGGGTGTAGCGTAGCCTGGTAGCGCGCCTGCTTTGGGAGCAGGATGTCGGGAGTTCGAATCTCTCCACCCCGACCAGATTTAGCATCTTACTTACTATAGAAAAAAAGAATTTTCTGTAACACGCTTTGTGTTGTTAAGCTGCCCGTAGCTCAACTGGATAGAGCACCAACCTTCTAAGTTGGGGGTTACAGGTTCGATTCCTGTCGGGCAGGCCAATTTCATAGTTCATTGGTGGCTGTAGCTCAGTTGGTAGAGTCCAGGATTGTGATTCCTGTTGTCGTGGGTTCGAGCCCCATCAGCCACCCCAGTTTTTAAATGCATTGAATCCACAGTTAATTGACGATATAGTCATTTCAACTTTAATTAATGTTTAATGCATTCATGGACGATCAGCAACTTCTTCGATATAGCCGTCATATCTTATTGCCTGATATTGAGTATCAGGGGCAAGAAAAACTTCTTCATAGTCATATTCTAATTGTAGGTGCAGGCGGATTAGGTGCGCCCATTGCCATGTATTGCGCCGCTGCCGGTATTGGAAAAATAACCATATGTGATTTTGATGATGTAGATTTAAGTAATCTTCAAAGACAGATTATTCATGACACACAATCAGTAGGTATTAATAAAGCTTCTTCCGCAAAACAATTTATTCAATTACTTAATCCAGATATAGAAGTGATTGCAGTGACAGAAAAACAAACTGAAGCAAGTATGAAAGTGATTGCGAAAAATGTGGATGTCATTATTGATGGCTCAGATAACTTTGCGACACGTTATGCACTTAATCGAATTGCAGTGGAGTTAAAAAAGCCTTTGGTTTCCGGCGCTGCTGTAGGATTTGAGGGTCAGATCAGTGTCTTTGATATGAGACATGATAAGAGCCCTTGTTATCATTGTTTATTCCCTGATACAGGTGACCGCAATGAAACGCGGTGTGCCGACAACGGTGTTTTTTCTCCTACTGTTGGTATGATTGGTACTTCCCAAGCCGCTGAAGTGATGAAAATTATTTTAGGTATTGGCGAGTCCTTAGAGGGTCGCTTGCTATTGCTAGATGTGAAATCAATGCAATGGAAAAATATTCAACTTAAAAAAGATCCATCCTGCCCCGTATGTTCTAAGTGATTTTTTGTGGCAGACATCTGCCATGAGGCCAGATATCACTTATCCCTATGTTAAAATGAAACTTTAACAAATCCTCTATGTGTTTTATTCATGGAAAATAATCTCTCTAAACCTTTTAGTCCAAAAGATATTGAAAGTCGTTGGTATGACTTTTGGGAATCAAAAGGCTTTTATCAAGCAGGCTTAGATACAAAAAATAATAATTCATTTTGTATTTTATTGCCCCCACCTAACGTAACAGGAACATTACATATGGGGCATGGATTTAATCAAACCCTTATGGATGCATTAACGCGTTATCACCGCATGAAGGGTGACAATACGCTATGGCAGCCCGGTACCGATCACGCAGGTATTGCAACACAAATCGTAGTTGAAAGACAGCTTGATAAAGAGGGTATTTCAAGACATGACCTAGGCCGAGAAAAGTTTTTGGAAAAAGTATGGGAATGGAAAGACTATTCAGGTGGCACGATCACACAACAGATGCGTCGTCTAGGTACTTCGCCCGATTGGTCTCGCGAGCGTTTTACGATGGACGAAGGTTTATCAAAAACAGTCACTGAAACATTTGTAAGTTTATTTAAAGAAGGCCTAATCTATCGTGGTAAACGTTTAGTGAGTTGGGATATTCAATTGCAAACAGCCGTATCTGACTTAGAAGTCATTCAAGAAGAAGAGGATGGATTCTTGTGGCATATTCAATATCCTCTTATATCCGGCAAAGGACACTTGACGGTTGCTACCACAAGACCTGAGACGATGTTGGGTGATGTGGCAATTATGGTTCACCCGGAAGATGAGCGCTATCAAAAATTAGTTGGCCAAATGGTAAAGCTTCCTTTATGTGATCGCGAAATTCCAATCATTGCAGATGATTATGTAGATCAAACATTTGGGACAGGTGTTGTGAAAGTAACGCCGGCACATGACTTTAATGACTATGCAGTAGGCATGCGTCATAAGCTACCGATTATAAGTGTGTTGACACTTGATGGACACATTAATGAGTCAGTGCCAAAAATTTATCAAGGTCTGGAGCGATTCGCTGCGCGTAAAAAAATTGTAGAAGATTTACAGGCGCAGGATTTTCTTGTTAAAACTGAAAAACATAAACTGAAAATTCCTCGCGGCGATAGAACAGACGTGGTGATCGAGCCTATGCTCACAGATCAGTGGTTTGTTGCCATGACAAAAAAAGGCTATGACGGAAAAAGCATTACAGAAAAAGCACTTGATGTTGTAAAAACGGGCGAGATTAAATTTTTTCCTGATAATTGGGTGAATACTTATAACCAGTGGTTAAACAACATTCAAGATTGGTGCATTTCAAGACAACTTTGGTGGGGCCATCAAATACCAGCGTGGTATGGCGATCAAGGCCAGGTGTGGGTTGCGCATAATGAAGAAGAAGCAAAAGCGCTCGCTTTAAAAGAAGGCTACCAAGGACATTTAAAACGTGATCCAGATGTTTTAGATACCTGGTACTCATCAGCCCTTTGGCCCTTTTCAACACTTGACTGGACACCAGACTATCCGAAAGTATCAAATCCAGCACTCGATCTTTATTTGCCCTCCACGGTATTAGTGACAGGTTTCGATATTATTTTTTTCTGGGTAGCCCGTATGGTGATGATGACAAAACATATCACCGGAAAAATTCCTTTTAAGCATGTCTATGTGCACGGATTGATTCGTGATGCAGAAGGCCAGAAGATGAGTAAGTCCAAAGGCAATGTTTTAGATCCTATTGATTTAATTGACGGCATCTCATTAGAAGCACTCATAGAAAAAAGAACCACGGGGCTTATGAATCCAAAGCAAGCCGAATCGATTACCAAGAAAACACGCAAAGAATTTCCAGAGGGCATAGCCGCTTTTGGCACTGATGCACTGCGTTTTACTTATGCGAGTTTAGCTAGCCCTGGACGTGATATTAAATTCGATCTTCAGCGTTGCGAGGGCTATCGAAACTTTTGTAATAAATTATGGAATGCGACGCGATTTGTATTGATGAATTGTGAAGGCAAAGAAAATGGTTTTGGCGAATGCGTTGACGGCTATTTAGAATTTTCAAAAGCCGATCGTTGGATTGTGAGCGTGTTACAACAAAGAGAAGCAGCAATTGAAAAAGTATTTATAGATTATCGATTTGATTTGTTATCCCAGGAGCTTTATCAATTTGTCTGGGATGAATTTTGTGATTGGTATCTAGAAATCGCTAAAGTTCAATTGCAAATTGGTAATGAAGCAGAACAAAGAGCGACACGTAGAACACTTTTACGTGTACTCGAAACTATTTTAAGATTAATACACCCGGTGATGCCTTTCATTACCGAAGAAATTTGGCAAACGATAGGACCTATGAATGGCAAGTCAGGACCTTCGATTATGCTAGAACCATATCCACAAAGTGACAGTAAGAAAATCGATCAAGAAAGCATTCAATGGATGTCAGTTTTAAAAGAGATGGTCGATGTATGCCGAAAACTTCGCGGCGAAATGAATATTTCCCCAGCACAGAAAATTCCACTCGTCATTTCGGGGGATAAAAAATCACTTGAGCTATATGCAGCTTATCTTCAAGCGCTTGCTAAATTAACTAATATCGAGATTGTGAATGAGCTGCCATCAATGGATGCGCCCGTGATGCTAGTGAAAGATTTTAAACTAATGCTTAAAGTTGAAGTGGATGTAGCAGAAGAGAAGGAAAGAATCACAAAAGAACTGAATCGCATTCAAATTGAAATTCAAAAAGCTAAAAGCAAGCTAGAAAATGCTAGCTTTATTGATAGAGCGCCTGAAGCGGTAGTCGCCCAAGAAAAAAACCGTTTATTAGAATTTACAGAGACTTTTGAAAAGTTAGAAGCGCAACTAAAAAAATTAGCTTAAATGACGTTTTTTGATAAAGAACGTAATGACGCCATCATCGTCTTTAAGAGATAAAAGTTCATGCCCAGTCTGACGACAAAATGCATCAAAATCTTTTTTACTTCCGGGGTCTGTTGCAATAATTTTTAAGACCTGATCAGAGTGAATTTCATTTAAACCTTTTTTACATCGCAAAATAGGCAGCGGGCATTTAAGTCCTGTCGCGTCTACCTCATGGTCATAATGCATATTATTTGAGCGCTGAAAAAGTATACCCAGCATTTGCCCAAGCAATGACACCGCCTGCTAAGTTATATACATCATGATAATCATGTTCAGCAAGATAAGATGCTGCGTGCGCTGAGCGAACGCCGCTATGGCAATAAAAAAAAATACTAGATTTTTTAGGAAGTTTATCAAATGCTTGAGGAAGGTTAGCAAGGGGAATATGTTTTGCACCTTGGATGATGCCTCTTGCAACCTCATCATCATTTCTTACATCAATCAAAACTAAATCATCTTGCTTGATCATGCCGTGTAAAGTCGTGGCATCGATAGTCATAAAAGCGCTCATAAAAGAATAGGTTATGTATTAAAGAATTTTTTGAATAATGAGGGCGATCACGTTTGTTGCGGCAAGTGCTTGTAAACCCCAGAGTGTGTATTTCATACCCTTAACTCTAAGTTCAAGATTAGGTGTTACTTCTAAAAAAGCTTTTGCATAATAAAGTCGACCCGCAGTAAATACGCCACCTAAGAGTAAAACAATCGTCCAATGAATACGATTAGCTTCAAGACATGCCAAGAGAATAAGACCTAAAGGCACATACTCTGCAAAATTGCCATGCGAACGAATCGCTTGTTGCAAATCGTCTCGACCGCCGTCACCTAAAGACACTTCATTTTGTCGCCTTAAGTTAATAACGTTAAGTGTTAATTTCACGTACACAAAGGTAAGGATAGTAGCGTAAATAGCCGTAATTTTTAACATGATTTTTGAATGAAATAATCTAAGAAGGGCTCATTATAGCATCGAGACCTAACCTATTTAAATGGCTACTACTTAATTTTTAGAGCAATAGCTTCTTGAAGTTTGACGGACAAGTCTTTTCTTGATTGAGTAGGTTTCATCGGATATCCAATATCTACATCAACTTCAATATGATTGGATTTGGCAACGCGCTTGAAGGATTGAAATAAAGTTGTTGACCCATGAAAACTCGTACGATTTGTAATCACATTATTTTCTTTATATTTAATTGACAGGGGTAAAAGTAATTTGTTGGATTCGAAAGCCGATTGAAATAAGTTGCTTTTAAATGGAAGCACTTGATATCCATTTGACGTAATGCCTTCAGGGAAAATACATATCGACTGCTTATCATTTTTGAAATGATGATTCATCGCTTGAATCACTTCAAGTAAGCTTGACTTGCGATTGCGATCAACAAAAATAGCGCCGGAAATTTTAGCGAGCATTCCAATGATAGGCCATGTTTTGACATCAGTTGCAGAGACAAATGTGATGGGTTTTAGTGAAAAGATCACAGGAATATCAAGCCATGAAATATGGTTTGAAACCACGAGATAACTATCTTTACCTAAAAATTTTAATACCTCACCAGAAAGCGTAATTTTAATCTTTAAAATACGTAGAAGACGCTTTGCCCAGTGTTGAATAAGATCGCGACTGATATTTCTTGGAAGAATAATCATAGCAATACAGAGAAGCACTGCTAAAAGTAAATGGAATGCCATCAAAATAGATTTAAAAATAAAGTTCATAGTGAGCGCTTATAAAAGTTCGATGCCATATAGCTTTACAATTTTTGCAAAAATATAAAACGCAATCAAAGTAATGAGGACCGATATACCGAGCGTTGGCCAAAAACCAAATCGCTTCAGTAAAAATGGAAATGCTAAAAACATCGGTAGCGTGGGTACAACGTACCAAAAGGTATACCAAGCATGATTCGCAATTTTAGATTCTGGCTGTTCTTCTACATAGAGCCAAATTAAGGTAAGCACGGTCACGAGAGGGAGGGCTGCTATAAGCCCACCTAATCGGTCACTTTTTTTAGCAACCTCAGAAATTAAAACTACCATACCCGAGGTCATTAAAAGTTTAAATAAAATCCACATCATCGTCTTTCTTCTCTTAAGAAGTCTAGGTTTGGTTTTTCTTCAGGATAAGCTTTTAAGTAAATAGCTAAATCATGATCGAGTGTGTCCCAGTTTATGAAACCTGTAATCTTTTTATAAATTTTATGAATGAGTATATTTTTATGCTTACAAAAATTTGTTAAGGGAATGAGTTGATGACCAGTTTCAACCTTTGCAGGGTAAGCTGTTTGACCGCTTTGAATCGTTTTGGCGCCTATTTTGTATGACCAGTTGACGAATTCAATCCACAATCGAAAGTAAATAAACCAATCCCGAGGAGCTTCATAATCAATACCTATAAATTTATTAATCACATGATCGTCTAAGTGAAAACATAACATAAAAGCAATTATTTCATTTGAAGATTGGTGTCTTAGAATAATAAAGTGAGCTTCTTTTTCACGAGAGATGAACTCAAAGAATTCTGGTGTTAGTTCTTCAAATTTAGTTTTTCCTTTTAAATAAGTTTTTGAAAATAGACGATAAAGTTGATGAAGGGTTTGATTGTCTGGCAGATGAATGACGCTAACTTCGAGAGGGGCCGATAGGCCTTTTTTCAATTTTTTCTTAAGTTGATATCTTCTTGATGCTTTAAGTGATTCAAAGTAATCCTCCGTTTTATTTCCTTTAAGCTTTAGAAGTGCTGATGGAAAGCTCACAAGAGGGAATAGATTTTTAGATTTAGAAATTTTTGAAAGTGTTTGATGAAATGCTTCTGGAAAATCTTTCCATACCAACATAGAAGTATTATATTTTTTTGCTTGTTTTTCAGCAGCTTCTTGAATGCAAATAAAAACATCATCTTGTGTGATCTCATTATTTTTTAAAAACTGTGGGTCAATGCCGATATGTCCTTCATCAGAGCAGGCGCTTCCTATAAAAAAAGTACGTTGATATAAAAAGGACGGTATAAATTTACCGATTAACTTTATGACAGGAAGGACTATGGGTGGCATGACAAGTTCGATGGGCACATCCATAACAAAAGCAGGAGCTATACCGACAGGTTCACCATTATAGGAAATCAGTCCGTAAGTAAAAGTGAATTGTTTTTCAAGATGCGAGCATTCAAGGGATCGATACCACCATTGACCTTCGTATGGAGCTGGAAAGCAATTATCCCAAAGCGCTTGCGGGATTTGCGATTCAGAATTAAGCCATTCAAGAGTGAGCTGTTGTATCATTTATGAGAATTATACTTAAAACCTTGTAATTCTTAACTTATGCAGAAATTTTTATTTTTTTTAACTTTACTTTTTTTTAGTAGCTTACTTTTTGCGGTTCATTCAGATTATTGTATGACTTGTGAGCGAGATAAGCATGGCCGCATTAAAAGAAGTCTTGAGGTAAAAAAAGCTTTTAAAAAAATGCATCCATGTCCATCAACAGGTAAACCTTTTGGGGCTTGTCCCGGTTATATTATTGATCACATCATCCCTTTAAAGCGAGGTAGCTTAGATGATCCATCTAATATGCAATGGCAGACTCTAGAAGAGTCAAAAGAAAAAGACAAATGGGAATAACTTTTTATTTTGAGATCTGATTTCAAGTAATATAATCTATATGATGAAACGACAAATCTTTTATATCGACTATCCTCAAGAACATCAGGGTGATGCATTACATGCCTATCAATGTAAATACTGCAAAGTAGATACGGTGAAAATTAATGGCTTATTAGAAAATCATTTGCCAAATTGTCACTATAGAATTGAAAAAGAGAAAACGATTACTGAGTAAGTTTTTGACCAATGAAGGCAGCACCAATCACGCCTGATGAATCACCTAATATATTCTTAACAATTGGCGTTGTCGGTACATCATTAAAAATACGGGCATAAACTTCCTCTATACCTTCTTTATATAAACTTTTTTCATTGGAAAGTCCGCCACCCAAGACCACAATGTCAGGATCCAGAATATTGATAAGATTAGCTAAGGCTTGACCAAAGCGTGCATAGAAATCTTGTTTAATTTTTTTTAAAGACTCATCTTTTAATGGCATTTTGAAAAAATCCATTGCCGAGATTGTACTGCCCGTTTTATCTTTAATTCTTTTTTCTAAGCCACCCCCCGATATAAAACTCTCCACACAACCACTCGCGCCGCAATAACAAGGTGATCCTCGAGGATCAATCACCATATGACCCCATTCACCCGCAATATTTTGAGGGCCTTGCCTAATTTTTCCATCAAATACGATGCCACCCCCACAACCTGTTCCCATAATGACTCCAAACACAGAAGGGTATCCTTTGCCTGCACCCATTAATGCTTCTGCGAGAGCAAAACAATTAGCATCATTTTCAATGACAATATCATGCACTAGTTTATCTTCAAGAAGAGATTGAAGCGGCAAGCCATTTAAACAAAGAGTATTAGAATTTTTAAGTAAATGTGTTTTCTTTGAAATAGAGCCAGGCGTCCCTAAGCCGAGTGTATGCGATTTATTTTGTATTGACGTAATTGCTTTTGAATAAAGCGCGTAGATTTGGTCAAAAATATGTTCACTACCCAAATGAGCTTCTGTGAGTACTCTTTCTCGAAAGAGGATCTTGTCCTGACTATCTAATACAGCCACTTCAATTTTAGTACCACCTAAATCAATACCAATATGATAATTGGAGGCCATTTAATTATTTTGAAAATGACGTCTGATATACCAGACAATAAAGATCGCTGCACCACCAGCAATCACATAATGAAATTCGTGAAAATAAACTTTTAATGTGTCCCATTGTTCACCAAATACCATACCAATATATGCAAGTGCCCAGCACCATATAAAGGAACCTACAAAAGTGTAAATAATAAATTTTGTCATATTCATTCTTGCAATACCTGCAGGAAGCGCTATAAAAGTTCTCACTGCAGGAAGGAGGCGACCTATAAAAATAATGATCTCACCATAATTTTTAAACCAATCATCCGCCATCTTTAAATCTTTTTTAGAGATAAGTACGAAGCGACCATATTTTTCAGCGAGGTTTCTCCCGCCTGTTTTGCCAACATAATAAGCAGGTATAGAGCCCAATACACATCCTAGTGCCCCCATGAAAGCTACGATCCAAAGTACCATCTCGCCTTTAAAAACAAGGTACCCTGCAAAAGGCATAATAATTTCTGAGGGTAATGGAATGCAGGCTGACTCGATAGCCATCAATAGGACGATACCTCCATATCCCATACTCGAAATGACGCTCATAATCCAAACAGCCAATAATCCGATCAATTTCTCCAGCATTACTTAATAGCCCAATTAAAGTTGATATTGAATTCTATCGTATGTTACATAAACCTTTAATGAATCAGTAAATCTTTACTATAATGAATTATCGAACTCTAAAAAAACATATATGAAACAGATGATAGTTTTATTTCTATTTGCCTTACTCTCAAGTTGCAGCATGATGACTTATACAAATCAGAGTAAACTATCGAATACAAGTCAAACTTATATTATCAACTGTGCCTTTTGGGATGCTTGTTATGCAAAAGCAGAGAAGTTATGTTCAAAGGATTATAGTCTTGTGGATAAATCTACAAGCCTGCCTTACAGTTTAGAAATTTCATGTAAGTAACTTTTAGTTATTAAACGATCAAATCTATTATGCATGGCATGCATAATTTCTAAAGAGAGTTAAATGCAAATACAATTTTTAGGCGCAGCCGGCGAAGTTACGGGATCCAAGTATTTAATTCATACCAGCCTTGAAGAGTCATCATGTAAATTCTTGGTAGATTACGGCATGTTTCAAGGTGCGCGTGAAGCTGATGAAAAAAATCAAAAATTATTACCGCTTAATCCACAAGAAATTTTTTTTCTGGTTCTTACGCATGCGCATATAGATCATTGCGGGCTCATTCCTCGTTTATGTGCTGAAGGATTTAAAGGCTCTATTTATTGCACGACTACGACTGCAAAATTACTTGAAATTATGTTGCTCGATAGCGCGCATATTCAAGTCTCTGATTTTGAGAGGGCGGAGAGAAAAAATAAATTGGGCAAATGGCGTGGCGATATGCCTGTTCTTTTGTACGACACCAAGCAAGCGATCGAATCATTGAATCAAGTCAAAGCAATTCCTTATGCTAAGAAGTTTTCACCTACCCCTGGTATTGAAGTGACATTTGAAGAAGCGGGACATATTTTAGGCTCTTCTATCGCAGTTATCGATGTTAAAGAAAAAAATGAAACTTCAAAACGTTTGGTTTTTTCAGGCGACTTAGGCATGTTTGAAAAACCTATTTTCCGTCAGCCTTCATTGATTGAATCTGCAGATGTATTACTTGTGGAATCCACTTATGGAGATCGACTTCATCGAAGCATCAAAGAAACAGAAAATGAGTTAGTTGAGATTATGACGCAGACATTAGACAGAGGCGGAAACGTTATCATGCCAGCTTTCGCAGTAGGAAGAACACAAGAGATACTATTTATCTTAGCCGACCTCATTCGGCGAGAACGTTTACCTCATTTAAATGTGTGGGTCGACTCACCTATGGCCAAAAAAGTCACTGAGCTCACAACCGCTTGTATAGATGAGCTTGATGATGATGCAAAATTACTTTACCAATGGCTTCTTGATCATAAGAATAAAATTGATGTGCGATTTGTAGCTGATGTAGAAGAATCAAAATCATTAAACCGATTAAAAAGTGGTGCAATTATTATTTCGTCGAGCGGCATGTGTCAGGCAGGAAGAATTCTTCATCATCTGATTAATAATTTGCCTTTTGAAAAAAATGCCATTGTGATTACAGGATTTCAGGCATTAAGAACCTTAGGCCGTCGACTAGTAGATAAAGCCGTTTCAGTAAAAATTATGGGTGAGTATGTAGATGTCAAAGCATCCATTCATACATTGGGAGGTTTATCAGCGCATGCTGATCGAGATAATTTATTGAAATGGTTAAAAGGATTTAAACAAAAACCAAAACATGTTTTTGTGGTTCATGGCGAACCCTCAGCTTCTGTTCATTTTGTGCAATCGATTCGAGAAACTTTAAATTGGAATGATGTCATTATTCCAACGCTTCAAAGCACTTTTGATATTAGCTAATCGCGAAACCTTTTAAGAGATAAACCTAGGCTATCTTGAATCACTTGATTTCTTCGCCATTTATTTTTTATGTGATAACGGAGCTTAAAGAAGTCTCAACTGCTACTGATTCAATCTTTTCATTAACCAAAGTGATAATGTTTCTTCAGCGCTTTTTTAACATGCCAAGTGCAAGACAATCCCTCTTTAAAGGTAACAAGATCACCCTTACCAAAATTAACAGGCTCGCCACCGTCAGGCGTCACTGTCACTTCACCTTCTAGAATATAGGCAATCTCTTGTTCCGAATAACTCCATGGGAAAGTGGATGGCTCTTTTGACCATGTGGGACAGGACTTTATACCTAAATCATTAAGTCTCTCTTCGCTTGGATTTTTTTCAACAATAATTTTAGACATCACGGCCTCCCATAAGATGAATGGATAATTCATTATAATAAGCCTATTAAAATATTAGTAAATCATCATGCTCAATTTAGAACACATGTCTTCCTTCCCAAGATTCATTCAATGAATAAGCAACAGTCAGAAAAAGTGGGTTGGCATTTTGATCAAACCTATATAAAGCTTCCTAAAGATTTTTTTGTGGAGCAGCTCCCAATAGAAGTATCAAATCCAAAACTTATTTTACTCAATGAGCCTTTATTAAAATCTTTAGGATTAGATAAAGAAAGTTTGAGCTTTGAAGCGTGGACCAATATTTTTTCTGGCAATGAAATTCCTGAAAAAGCATACCCTATAGCACAAGCTTATGCAGGGCATCAATTTGGACACTTCACTCTATTAGGTGATGGAAGAGCACTTCTATTAGGTGAACAGATTAGTCCAGATGGCAAACGTTTTGATATTCAATTTAAAGGCATAGGACAAACGCCTTATTCTAGACGTGGCGATGGCCGTGCTGCATTAGGTCCTATGCTTCGTGAATACATCATTAGTGAAGCGATGCATGCCTTAAATATCCCAACGACAAGAAGTCTGGCAGTGGTAGCCACCGGAGACGTTGTCATGCGGGAAGAAGCATTACCTGGCGCAATACTCACAAGGGTTGCAAAAAGTCATATTCGAGTCGGTACTTTTCAATTCGCATCCACACTGAACGATGTCAATAAATTAAAAATACTCGCTGATTACACGATTGATCGACACTTTTCAGAATGTAAAGAAGAAGCCAATCCCTATCTCGCTTTTTTAAATAGAGTCACGGAAAGACAAGCTTCACTTGTAAGCCAATGGATGCATGTGGGTTTTATTCACGGTGTCATGAATACAGACAATATGTCGATCAGTGGTGAAACGATTGATTATGGTCCTTGTGCATTTATGGATCGCTACCATCCTGAAACTGTATTTAGCTCGATCGATCGTCAGGGTCGCTATGCATATGCCAATCAAGTACCTATTGCACAGTGGAATCTGGCAAGATTTGCGGAGACACTGCTTCCACTTATAGATCAAGACACTGATAAATCTATTCAATTAGCGTCTCAATCAGTGAATGGTTTTTCAGATCAATTTCAGAAATCATGGTTACAAGGCATGCGACAAAAAATAGGTTTATTTGATGAGGACGCAAGTGATATAAATTTAATCAATGAATTGTTAATTCTCATGCAAAAAAATAAGGCCGACTATACCCTCACATTCAGACATCTTTCGTCAGATGTAATTTTAAAGGACGCTATTTTTGAAGATGAATCATTTAAAGCTTGGTACAAAAAATGGCTCTATCGCATTCAAAAACAAAAAGAAGGTGAGGCGACATCAAAGCTTATGATGTTAAGACATAATCCAGCCATCATTCCTCGTAATTATTTAGTGGAGAAAGCATTGTCGCTCGCAGTAGAAGATCAAGATTACAGATTCTTAAATGATTTTATTGTAGCGCTTCAAAAACCTTACGAGGACTCCAAGGTATTTAGTGAGTCTCCTTTAGAGGAAGACAAGTCTTATCAAACGTTTTGCGGGACTTAAAAAAAGAAAATCACACATAAGGCGAATGTACCTTATGTGTGAAAAACGAAATTATTTTGCTTTTTTAACTTTTGGAGCTTCTTTTGCTTTTGCAGGCTTAATAGATTTTGCAAGTTGAGCCTTAAGATCTTCAAGATCCTTACTTTGGGCTGTTACTTTTGCTTCTAAGTCAGCCACAATAGCTTTCTTTTGAGCATCAGCCTTTTCATAGTCAGTCACTTTTTGGTTAAGCGTTGCAATTTGACCATTTAAATTTTTAATTTCTGCAGTTTGTGCACTTAGTTGATCTTCAGCGTTATAAGTGCTATACGAAAAATAACCTGCTACTGCGATTAAGATTGCAATGATGATGTTTTTAAAAGTGCCAGAGTTTTCCATCTATGATTCCTTCTTGATTATGTTGAAGTTAAAAGTATTTTTATATACACATGCTCTACTTAGGTAGGCATGATATAAGAAAGTTCACCAATCTCAAAGTAACTGAGTATTTTTAGAGAAATAAAAAAACCCGCATTAAGCGGGTTTTTTTAAATCAGCGACTAATTATTTTAAAGCAATCACTTTTGCAGCTTTTGAACAAAGCTCACCACTTGATTTATTGACCATGCCTACAACATCTTCTGAGCGAAGATTGGCTTGTGCAAGTGCTTTTTCAGCCTCAGTTTGCGCTTTGCAAGCAAGTGCAAAATCGTTATTTTTGATTGCGATCACACTTAAGTTTTGTAAGCGTGCTGCACGCTCTAATTCGTGAAGTTTTTCATTGCTTTGAATGAATGTGGACGCTGCCACTGTAGTTGAAATTGCTGCAACAGCAGCGACAATAATAAGACTTAAACGTACTGACTTTTTCATTTCTTTTCCTTTTGGGTTGAATTAATATTTTGCACTTTTGATGCAAGACATCATTCTAGAATATGATTGTTAATGAATTATGACAAAATCGTAATTTTTAAATGTAGAGTTTTTAAGTAGATTTAAATAAAAAAGCCAGCGAGTGAATCACAAGCTGGCTTTTTTATTTAAGATTTTTTAATTCGAAATTATTTCGATTGTGAGTTCTGGGCTTTAGCGCATAGCTCCTGATTACTCTTATGGATCATACCAAGTAAGTCTTCGGCTTTTGAGTGGACTTTACCTAAATATTCCTCCGCCTCACTTTGTGATTTGCATGCGAGAACATAATCTTTATTGCCAATAGCTATTAAAGTTAAATTTTGTAGGCGAGAAACAGCTTCTAATTCCTTAATTTTTACTCTTGCATTAACATATTTGAATGTTACAGCTGCTGTTGCAACTAAACCAATTAATGCAACCGCTATTGTTACTTTTGTATTTTTTTTCATTACTTTCCTTAGATCGTACTTAAAATTTGAATGGTGGCCAGGGGCAGAATCGAACTGCCGACACGCGGATTTTCAATCCGCTGCTCTACCGACTGAGCTACCTGGCCATATGGAACTTCACAACAAAAACCGTGAAGAAGCGGAATTATAGCAAAAATGCTGACTTTAGCCGAGTTTTACAGCCATTTAGTCAGTGGTTTGGTGCTCTAGATTAAGTCGGTAATTTTCCCAAAGAATCGAGCATTCTAGAAGTAATCCGCTGCTCTGGTTCTGCGTCCAGTTAAGCGACACTTGATATCGTAGATGTCTTTTAAAAGGACATTCAAGGTTGGAGAGGCGAGTGTCAAAAGTTTTGACGGTTTGAAAAATACAGAGATATCGAGATGTTAAGTAGCTAAGTATTATTTTGATTACATTGATTTGATGCTATGATTTAGCATATGTTTTCTAAAAGCCACAGATCATTAATTAGCTTTATAGCTTTGATTGCAATCCTATTTTCTGGATTAGCTCCAACACTATCTTTTGCTTTTGGTACTAATGATCATATTAAAATTACCGAATTAATTTGCACAAGTAATCATCAATATAAAACGGTTGAGGTTGATCTTGGCTCAAAAGATTCTAAGCCAGATGCGCATAATAAAACCTCATGTTTAGATCATTGTTTATATTGTTCCAATACTTTTACTTCAGATCTAGCATCAAATAAAAATTTAGATTTTAATTTCTTAGCTTTTAGTCATTTGCCTTTCTTTAAATATGACTATATCAATCCTGTAATTCTCGTTTTAGATTTAAGCAGTCATTCCCCGCAAGCCCCACCCTTAGTTTAAAAAATTTAGTTTTATAAAGTCGACTGTCATTGAGTCGAGCAGTTTTATTTTTATTAAGGGATGTATATGGCTATTTCAAATTTTTTTCATCGATATTTATTGGTTTTATTTTTAGTTTTTGCTGGTGCGTTATCAGCTGAGACATTAACAGATGAAGCACAAATTCAAGCTGTCATAGGAAAAACTTATGACAAACCAAATAATAAAGTTAATACAACACCTATTTCGGTAGCTGATGACTTTGCTATTGCTGATTGGACGCAAGGTAAAAGAGGCGGTCGTGCATTAATGAAAAGAATTGATGGCAATTGGGAAATATTAGCTTGTGGAAATGATGGCTTAAAAGATACCAAATCTTTGGTAAAAGCTGGTATGTCTGAAAAGACAGCTTCAACAATTGTTAAAAAACTAGCTGATCTTGAAAAATCAGAAGATCCAAAGCGTCTAGCCAAATTCAATTTATTTGGCACACCAAACGATCCTATTAATAAAAATGAAGATGATCCACATAAGCATCATCGCCATCATTAATCTTTTAGGACAACTATTATGAAATTCAATAAAATAAATTTAGCTATATTAATAGCATTATCTTGCGATGCTTATGCTCTTGATTTGCCAAAAATTAATGTGATTGCAAATCCAATAATTAATGAAAACTTTCTTGATGCTTATTCAAGCACTTCGTCAATTATCACCCAAGATCAAATTCGGGATCGAAATGCAGTAGATATTGCATCAGCTCTGAGGGCAACACCTGGGGTGCAGATTTCAAGATATAACCCTGTAGGTGGTTATGGTGGCGATCAGGGTGGGGCTGTTTATATTCGCGGATTAGGCACAGCAAGGCCTGGAAGTGAAATTAAAACTTATATCGACGGCGTTCCTTTTTATAGTGGTGTTTGGGGACATTCCTTATTAGACATTCTTCCTGTTAATGGCATGAGTTCAATTACAGTTTACAAAAGCCCACAGCCACAAATTAATGGAAATAATTTTGCATCCATAAATTTAACAACCAAAAGCGCTACAGAAGATGGCACTTATGGTGATGGTCGTTTGTCAGCAGGTTCTTTTGGAACCATTATTGAGCAAGCTAGCGTTTCATCAAAGCAAGACAATATTAATTTTGTTTTATCCCAAGGCTTTATGAAATCAAATGGACATAGAGCAAATGCTGATGGCGAACTCAAAAATATTATGGGTCGTTTAGGTATTGATATTAACGACCATTGGAAAGCAGATGCTACTTTTCTTTATACCGATAATTATGCAAATGATCCAAATTTAGTTCGTGTAGGAGATAGTTATACTGGATCAGCGAATGCGGTGCCAAAATATGAAACGAATGCAGGCATGTTAACTGCTGCAATTTCTCATAAATATGATTCATTTAATGGTGAATTTAGAGCTTATGCGACTTCTGGCAGAGCTAAATGGTCAAATTATTATAATTATCTCTATAAGCAAGAATTTGATATGAATGGATTTAAATTTAAAGAAAATTTTATTCCATGGGTAGGAGGCTTAATTTCCGGCGGGGTAGATTTTGATAATATTTTTGGGAAATCAAGCGAAAGCGCTACTGTGATAAATGATATGCCTGACATGAGAATTACATCACCTTATGTAGCTGTCAACCAAACAATTGCAATCAATAACGAATGGTATTTAATTCCTTCGGCTGGTGTTAGATTTTATGAGCATAATATTTATAGTTCAAAAACTGCACCACATGCAGGAGTCTCTGTTGTATCTGAAAAAGCAACATTTTTTGCAAATGCTTCACGAGGCGTAAATTATCCAGGTCAAGAAACTGTAGCAGTTTTAGGCTCATCTTCAAACTGGAGAACTTTATCTGCCAATGATATGAATCATTATGAAATTGGAATGAAATTAAATCCAATTAAAGGCACTCAATTTGATATGAGTATTTTTCATGATCAAATTAATAATCGATTTGTATATACAGGCCTTTATGGGCAGCCACCAGGAACACCAACAGCTTATAAAACAGATGGCGATCATACAAACGGTGCTGAGTTATCTTTAAAACAAAATTTAGGTGACAACTGGTTAGGTTTTGTTAGTTACACATATTTAGATCCTAAATCGAGCATTAATTTACCTTATATGCCAAGAAGTGCATTTGTTCTTGGTTTAAACGGCAATGTGGGTTTATTTAAAGTTGCATTTGATGCGCAACATCAAACAAAGATGTGGGCAAATACAAATAATCGAGTGGTTCAATGGGGCACTGGAATTGGCACTACAAAGGAGGTCGATGCATTTACTGTAGCTAATGTTCGCGTTTCATATCCTATCCCACAAATAGGCAAGAAAGGTGAAGTCTTTGTTGCTGCAGAAAATATATTTGATGAGAAGTATGAATATGCACCTGGTTACAGGATGCCTGGTATTTCAGGCCATCTTGGAGTTATAGCTAGCTTCTAAATTAATTGTAGCCATTATAAAAAGCCACTCATCACAGTGGCTTTTTTTATTTGTGGTGTGCTTAGGTGTGCTCGCTGATTTTAATTCCAAAAAAACTTCTACCTCTGCCACTGCCTGGGTCAGCTTGGGCGAGAAGTCTTGATATTTAACTGATCTGCGAGTCCGCTGCTCTACCGACTGAGCTATTTGGCCATAAATGCTGACTTTAGCCGAGTTTTACAGCCATTTAGTCAGTGGTTTGGTGCTCTAGACTAGGTCTGAGATTTTCCCAAAGAATCGAACAGTCTAGAAGTAATCCGCTGCTTTAGTTCAGCGTCCAGTTAAGCGACGCTTGAGTTCGTAGATGTCTTTTAAAAGGACAGTCGGAGTTGAGGGGGTGAGTGTCAAAAGTTTTGACACAATTTGACTTTATTTTTACTTATATTTCCATTATTATGGAATTATGAAAAACACTGATGCCATTAAATCATTTATCGCTTTAGGCCAAGAGTCTCGTCTTAATGTTTTTAGATTAATTGTGCAAAAAGGCGATAAAGGTATAACTCCCACACAAGTTAAAGAATTATTAGGTATTCCATCTGCAACTCTCTCGTTTCATCTAAAAGAACTTATTCAAGCTAACTTAATTAAGGTTGAGCGACAAAGCCGCAATCTTATCTACAAACCCCAAGCAGATGTTGTTCAAGAATTAATGGATTTCTTGCTTATGAATTGCTGTGGCGGTAAATCTTGCGAAACAAAACCTAAAAAGAAAGCGAAGTTCTTATAGTGGTGGATTACTTTCTCAAACAGTTCTGTTAACAAGTCTTCTCGTAAATAAGGGGTGATTATGAAAACTTATAATATTCTATTTTTATGCACACATAATTCTGCGCGATCAATTTTGGGTGAAGCAATTGCATCTACGAAAAGTTTCGGCAAGTTGATTGGCTACTCAGCGGGTTCGTCACCTGGCACATCAGTCAATCCGATTGCGAAAAAAATGGCAGTGGAATTTGGATATGATGCCAAGAAATTATATTCAAAGAGTTGGGATGAGTTTGCTAAACCCAGTGCACCTCAAATGGATTTTATTATTACAGTATGCGATAACGCAGCAAAAGAAGCATGCCCTGTGTGGATTGGACTTCCTGCTACAGCGCATTGGGGATTTTCTGATCCATCTGCAATTTTAGGTTCAGAAAACGAGAAAGAGCAGGCTTTTAGAGAGGTAGCTATGGGTTTAACAAAACGCATTCAATTGCTTGCATCGTTGCCTATTGATAAATTAGATCATTTATCACTTACAAGCAAATTAAAAGAAATTCATACTAATGCTTAATAAAAAATATCTCTCAGAATTATTTGGCACTGCAGCATTATTATCCGTGATCACAGGCTCAGGCATTATGGGTCAAAACTTAGGACAAGGTAATGACGCTGTAGCACTATTAGGAAATAGTATCGCAACAGGCGCAGGGCTTTATGTATTAATTACGCTCTTAGGTCCAATTTCAGAGGCACACTTTAATCCATTGGTGAGTGTGATGGCCTATAAGCAAAAACAATTAAAACAAAAAGATTTATTGCCTTATATTGTTTCGCAAATCATAGGTGCTGTCATAGGGGTTTGGGTGACGCACCTTATGTTTCATTTACCTATCATACAAGCCTCATCAAAAATGAGAACAGGATTAGGTGTCTGGGTCAGCGAAATAATTGCAACATTAATATTGCTGACTGTGATTTATTTAGGAATAAGATATGCCAAGAAACATATCGCTATGCTTGTCGCTTTAACAGTGACTGCAGGTTATTGGTTCACTTCATCTACTTTTTTCTCTAATCCTGCAGTGACACTAGCTCGAAGTTTAACGGATACATTTGTGGGAATTGCACCAGAGAATATTTTTGGGTTTCTTATTCCTCAAATTATTGCGCTAGTTCTTATATTGAAAGCCATTAAAAAATAATTTTATATAACTTCTATTTCAACAGTTTCCATTCAATAAATGTGCAGAAGTTTTGTCGCCATTGTTTATAAAAACTAAACCAGCGGATGAATGTGCAGAAATACAACGAACTGCTGAGTGCCTAGAACCATAAGGATTACGGAAGATTTGAAAAGTCATTTAGCGTTTTCAATCCGCTGCTCTACCGACTGAGCTACCTGGCCATATGGAACTTCACAACAAAAACCGTGAAGAAGCGGAATTATAGCAAAAATAGCCCTTTTTATCTTCCCCCAAGCAGAGATTGGTTAATCCAGGGTTCTATCAGCGTCTAGTCAAGTGACGCTTGGGTTCGCAGATGTCATTTAAAAGGACATTCAAGGTTGGAGAGGCGAGTGTCAAAAGTTTTGACGGTTGTGTGCTTCGGTGTGCTCTAATTTTTTGGAGTTGTTGAATCCGTTAGAACCATTGCAGCACATAGCAGCTAGGGTAAGACACGATAAAATTTATAATTTTTAAGAGTCCGCTGCTCTACCAGCTGAGCTAATCCCCCAGAAGTGATTATTTTGCTGTATTTGTAGGCTATACAGTAGGTTTGGATAGGTCAAAAGTGATAGGGGTGGATTAGGGGTGTATAAGCAAATACATTTTCAAAGAGTCGTTTAAAACGACTTTTTCTATTCTAAAGCCCCGACATTTTTAGGTATGACGTTCAAAACATCCGGTAACCGGATATTTTAGTCAACTAACTAATTTTTATTTGCTTTATTGCAAATTTCAATTGATGAAGAATGAATTAAACCAAGCATGTCATCGCTTGCATAGTCAGCGTTTTTTAAAGTGTTTTTTGCGGCTATGACCGTTTTGCATGCATATAAAAACTGACCATTTTTAATCTCAATCATGGCTTGATTTTCTAATCGAACAATTTCTTCAAGTTTGTCATGTGATCGAAAAAGCTTTACATAAAATACTGCGCTAGTTGTAATCAAAGAGATCAGAATTATGGTCAAAAAATAACTCACAGTCCGTAAAAATCTTTTTTTCATATCTCGACCTAATTAAATATTAATTAGATTAGGAGATTAGACGGGTGATATGAATTTTTGTTGAAGCTTATATGAATATTTTGTGAAGAATATTAAGCGAAGAATTATAATAAATAAAGCCACAATAAAGTGGCTTTATTTATTAGACAATTATTTCTTTTTTTTGCCTTTGCTGAAATGCCTAAATAAGCGATTCACAGATACTGCCCATATAGCAAATACGTTTAAAGCCATTGGGTCTAAGCTATGAAGATTAAAATAAACAGCTAGCCCCCAAAGAATACCAATAATTGCATTTATATTTTGTTCCTTAAGCATAAATACTCCTTATTTAGTTTTGTGAAACAGGTTTAGGATTTGGCGTCACTTTTTTAGATTTTTGTTTCGTTTTTGGTTTTGCTTTAGTTTTAGGATTGGCTTTTGAAGGAGAATTCACACCAAGTTTTTTTGCTATTCCACTTAATGAAGTGGCCAAAGACTTAGCAAGTTTTTCAGCTTCAGCTTTTCTTTTCTTTTGTGCAACTTTGTCACCACTCTTGATAGCTTTAATCGATGCTTTTTGGTGCGCTTGCATTTCTGCTCTCAAGAAAGCATCTAATGCTTTAGCAATATCATTTACTTTTTTGCTTTTAGATATTGAAGTTTTAGTATTGCTAGTTGATTTTTTTGAAGCCTTTGCTGTTTTTTTCAATTTGAATCCTTTATGAAATAAAAAAATTTAATAGTATTGTCATACCATTGTCATAATTCTAATATGCAAAATTTTTTTTTGCAATTTATCATCTGCTGTATTGCAGTCATATCAAGACTTGTCATAATTCTTTGTCATAATTCTCTTTGTTTTAAATGTTATGATTCGCGCTCAGTTCATATAGTTTTTCTCTAGTTAAAAATAGTAAGTTCGCAAAAAGCCCCTTCACCGGGGCTTTTTCATTAATGTCATACCATCATCACAATTTATAAATAAGATTTTCCTTCCTAAGAAAATTAAGAAGAATAAATTATGAAGAAAAAAGGTTTTTATGATTATTTAAAACTACAGGCTGGAGAAGGCATACATTTCATCTATTGTGCTTCTTGTAAAGTTGACGCGGAATATATTGGTGATCGATTAGAAAGGCATCTGCCTTCATGTGAGTATCGAATTAATAAACAAAAGCTATTAGAAGAAAACTATCTTTTCGATGGCTGCTGATATTTCTTATGAAGATAACAGTCACAGATATTTTTTTGAATCATATTAAAAATACCTTAATAGACGAATTAAAGTCAGACTTAAATGAGATTCATGCATCAGAACCTCTATTAGATGAAATAGACAAATGCCTGAACAATTTTTTTGTGGACCTATGCTTTTCGCAGCTAGAAAATAAAAAGACTGTCTCTTCTATCTTGCCTGAAATGATTGATCACTGGTTAATTGTCACAGGGATAAGAGAATACCTTTTAAGGCATCATCAAGAAAACTGGGGAATAATGACTGAAGTCATTGAGTCAAATTTATTTGGTGCATTTATAAATGCTCATTATGACTATCATCATCAAAAGAGTTGAATTTCTAACGATGTTTTTTGTTTTTAGAAATTTCTATTAATAGATTTTTAAAATTTTCGATGTCGAGTGCTTGTTGTGAAATTTTAGCTTCTTGATCTTTAATAGTGATTTCCAGTACTTTTTTGTTTTCTTCAAGCTCTTGAAGTATCAATAGTCTTTCATTAAGACGTTTAATCTCAGATTGATAAATCTGAATCTCTTTTCTACCAGCTCAGCTAACTCCTCATAAGCCGATATTTTAGAGTATTTGTTTAGGTTTTAGAGGTTTGGATAGGTCAAAAGTGATAGGGGTGGATTAGGGGTGTGTAAGCAAAGCTTCATCAAAACTTCATCAAAGCTTCACGTAAAGCTATTATTCTTAAAACTCTATCTTGACTCCTCTTCTGCAAATGCAATCGTCTTAAGACTTGACAAGTAGAGTTAATCGGCGCATGGTGAAACTATCAAGCTTATATCTTAAATGATATAAGCTTTTTTTATCTCTTAAGCGTATGGATGAATTTACCTATAATTTTGAGTTATTAAAAGCTACTCGAGAAAAGAAGAAGATCAAAGCACAATCTATAGCAGCTGATTTATGTCTTAGCGAGCGTCAAATCATTTCTATCGAAGAAAATAGCTCCCAATATTTTCCTTCGAATTCTCTCAAATATGCAGCATTAAAAAAATACATAGTAGCACTTGGATTAAATCTTGAAAACGTCATTCATAATTTTAATGAACTCGATCCAATGCCAAGTTTATTAAAGAAGAAATAGAGTATGCGCACACTTGGTAACTTATTCATCATACTAAGTGTCATCATCTCAATATTATTTGGCCTTGAGTATTTTTCTGACGTATTCGTGCTCTTAGAAGCTTTTGCGATACATCTCGCAGGACAATATTTTAAAAATAATTTTCATTATAAACATTTTAAAATAAGTTCACGCTCGAAACCCTTTTTGAATTCAATCGTGAGGATTTCATTCCATACTTTAATGTATTTAACTTTATTTGTTTTTGTAGGGTATTTAATCTTGAGTTTTTCTAGAACAGAATTTTATGTCTCTTATTTACAAAGTATGATGCAACACATTATCGACTGGATAAATCAAATCCTTACATTTTGGATAAACTTGCCCACTCAATTAATGAAATATGGACAATAAGCATCCTTTATTGACGAGTGCTTGTGAATACATAGAAATAAATCTCCATCGAAAGATTAAGATCTTAGAACTTAAACAACATACAAAATGCTCTGAACGATCGTTACAGTTGATATTTAAGAAACACTTAAATCAAAGTCCATTTGAATATATTGAAGAGCAGAGATTGTTAAAGGCTCACGCATTGATTAAGCAGTATAAACAATCAAAGAAAACTACTGACATTGCTAGAGAAGTAGGATTTAGACATTTAGGAAGATTTTCGGTGAAGTTTAAAAAGCGTTTTGGTGTGCGAGCATCGCATTTAGCAAAGCTTTAAGAAAACCTCCTACTGCGAGTCCGCTGCTCTACCAACTGAGCTAATCCCCCAGGAGTGATTATTTTACTGTATTTGTGGGCTATACAGAAGGTTTGGGTGGGTCAAAAGTGATAGGGGTGGATTAGGGGTGTGTAAGTATTTTCTAAACCTTTTGATCTATATCAAAGCGTAATTTAAATGGACTTTTACAATGAAATCAGCACCATATACTTTTTTACAAGAATCTTAAAATTGGAAACTTTTAAATACAATCACGAACTATTAAAAGCTACACGCAAAAGTAAAAATATCTCAATGTTGAGTATGGCTAATGATTTGTGTTTAGCAGAACGTCAGATAAGATCTATCGAAGACAATTCGCTCGGCTCATTTCCATCGCTTTCTATTAAATTTGTTGCCATTAAAAAATATATCACTGCGTTAGGGTTGGAACATCAAGACGTGATTGAAGATTTTGTAGAAGTCGCTAAATGTTTTATGCCAAAAAAAGAATTTATGTTTAATCCATTACATTCAAAACAAGGAAGTGACCTAACGACAGAGCAGAGCTTTTTTGATGAAGTTAAAGAAGAGTTTAAAGCATTACCTAAAGCAAAAAAACTTCAGTATTTAAGGAATCTAGTGATTGTGTGTTTATCAGTGTTTGGTTTATATGAATGTTTTTTTAATGAAGCTATTATTTCTTTTATAGACGAATATTATTCAATCATTGTAAGTTATATAAGCGATATACCAAATAAAATTGCTCAACTACCAACGCTCTTAATGAAGTATGGAAAATAAAAAACATATTTTAATTATTAAAGCTTGTGAATATATTGAAAATAATCTTTCTGAAAAAATTACACTCGCCCATTTACAAATTACACAAGGTATTCAGAACGAGCTATTCAACTTTTATTCAAAAAACATTTCAAACTCACACCGTTCGAATATATTGAAGAGCAGAGATTATTAAAAGCTTTTAAACTTATCGAAACGCATAAACAAGATAAACCTGTGACACAGATAGCTAAAGATGTTGGCTTATTTCATTTAGGAAGATTTTCGGTGAAGTTTAAAAAGCGTTTTGGTGTGCGAGCATCGCATTTAGCAAAGCTTTAAGAAAACCTCCTACTGCGAGTCCGCTGCTCTACCGACTGAGCTACCTGGCCAGATAAAACCTCACGACAAAAATCGTGAAGAAGCGGAATTATAGCAAAAATAGGCAATTTTAACGAACCCTGACCTCAAGATTACCAATCTAACAGTCCCGTAACTAGACGGTCAGTTTTTCAAAAAGCTCAGAGTCCAGTGGCTGGAGGGATTAATTCAAGCATGTCTTTTAAAAGGACTTTCAGGGTTGAGGGGTAAGTGTCAAAAGTTTTGACAGTTGTTTTAAAAGGCAGATATAGCTAGTCCTGTAATACAGCCTGCAACTATGACATATAGAGTATTCACCTTAAATTTCATTAGTGCAACTAGAGAAATAATTGCTATAAATAATGATATGAAGTTTATTTCTGATGTCTCACTAATCCAAAAGACGTGAAAAGCAAAGAAAAGTGCTAAATTTAAGATCACACCTACTACAGCAGAAGTAATTGCAGTTAATGGCATTGCAAACTTGATATTTTTTCTGGTGGATTCGATTAAGGGCGCTCCTAAAAAAATCATAATAAAACTAGGTAAGAATGTGCAAAATGTAGCGATAGTGCCTGTAAATAATGCTGCATAAATAGGATGTAAATTGGGTAGAAAGTTATTCACCCATCCACACACGAAGCCTATGAATGTAATGACCATAATCAATGGACCAGGTGTTGTCTCTCCTAATGCCAACGCATCAATCATCTGCTGTGGTGATATCCAATGATAATGCTCAACTACCCCTTGATATACATAAGGCAATACAGCATAAGCACCACCAAAAGTTAATAAAGCGGCTTTGGTAAAAAATACTGCGGTTTGAGTGAGTAAATGGTCAAGCCCATAAACATAAATCAAAGAAGACAAAGTGATGGCGCCAATCAACAACCCAATCAATAAAGTTTTAATAAGCTTTTGTGTATTAAATTTTGCATGCATGGGAATGGTAGTATGGTCATCAATGATAGATGAATAATGCTTTGTATTTTCTTTGAAGTTTAGATGTGCATGTGATTCAAAATATTTGGCATAGCCATGACTACCTATCCAACCTATCAAGCCAGCTGATAAAACAATAAGAGGAAATGGAAGTTTAAAAAAGAATATGGCAATGAATGATATTAATGCAATCAAACATAAAATAGAGTTATGCAGCGTTCGTTGTCCAATACGATAACCTGCAAATAATATAATAGCCACGACTGCAGGCTTGATACCGCTAAAAATAGCTTTGATCATAGGTAATTCACCATAGGTCATATAGATGAATCCTAACAAGACTAATATAAAGAAAGAAGGTAAAACAAATAATAGGCCTGCAATTAATCCACCTAATCTTTTATGCATGAGCCAACCAATATAAGTGGCAAGTTGTTGTGCTTCAGGGCCTGGTAATAACATACAAAAATTGAGTGCATGTAAAAAACGCTTCTTTGAAATCCACCGTTTATTTTCCACAAGGTCTTGATACATCATGGAGATTTGACCTGCAGGACCACCAAAACTGATGAATCCTAATTTGAGCCAATAAAGAAAAGCTTCTTTGAGAGAAATTTGCGACGGCGTTTTCATAAATAATATTTTATCGGTTTTTGGAAGTTCAAAGAGTCAATATTTTCATTAGAAAATTGAATTAGAGTTTTTTATCTTTGCGTGACTTTAAATCTTTAATAATAAGTAGCTTGAGATTTTCAATATCCTGAGATTGTTGTGATATTTTTTCTTCTTGATCTTTAATAGTGATTTCTAGTGCTTTTTTCTTTTCTTCAAGTTCTTGAAGTATCAATAGTCTTTCAGTAAGACTTTTAATCTTGGATTTATAAATCTCAATCTCTTTAACTTGCTTTTCAATATGAAGTTGAGCCTCACTTTGACTTCCATAGCTGGACGGAGGACTAGTCTAAAGCTTAATAAGCTTTTGAATAAAATACAATTTGTTATTTAAATAGATATTAGATTTTTACTGCAATCGTGAGCCCTGATATTTCTATTGTGTTTCTTTTTTGCTATTAAGCTTAGCAAGCTTGTTCTTAATTTTAATATACTCTTGCTCAGATGGTTTTTCCCATTTAGCGCCTGATGCATTAGCCATATAAATAAGGGCCTCTGAAAAATCTTCTAATTTTAAATCAGGTCTTCCACCTTGCGCAGGCATTTTGCGTATTCCATTATATGCTTCCGCAATTACGTGAACTTTACCTTCCTTTATAATAGGCGCCCAATCACGTATGCTTCGAAATTTGGGCGCACCACTAACTCCATTTTCATGACAAGCCATACAAATAGATTTGTAGGTTGCTTCTCCATCAGCAAGCGCATTAGTAGAAAAAATTACCAATATAGATATGATTTTAAAAAGTTTTTGAAACATAACATTTAACAAATAATTCAAAAAATAATAACAGGACTGTAATACATTTTTATAATCCAGTAAATTTAAATAAATAAACCCATTTAAGCTATGTCAAACTTAAATGGGTTTTTGACGCAATTTGCAGTAGTTTAGGAGTAACTACAAAGCAAATTTTAAAAGTAAAGTGTGAAACTAATATGAATTTAGCCATCGGGTTAAAGACTATTTTTAAAAAAATTAAAAATAATGTCATAAAAGTTTTATATATCTAGCGTTAAATAATGAAACAGTTCGTAGCATTCTCCTTAACGACCAAATAGCCTCTGATTTATCAAAGGGGCTATGCCATTTTTTTTATGAGAAATTTTCAATACAATTTTGCGCTTCTAAAAAAGACGCGGGAAGATATGGGCATATCAAAACTTGAGATGGCTCATCAGCTATGTTTGTCTGTAAACCAACTTAATTCTATCGAAGAGGATAACTTTAGATATTTTCCTGATGAGTGCATTAAACTTTATGCCATTAAGAAATATGCCTTAGCACTTTCATTAGAAATCAGTGAAGTAATAACGACTCAAGAAGAAACGCCAAGTCTCTTTAAACTAACCTCTAATCTACCATCTCAGAATTATTTAATTCAAAAGAATACTTATAAAGATAAAACTCAATACTTAAGAAAGACTTGGCAGGACCTATTAAGTCGTTTGCTCAAAAAATAAGCGATTATGAAATATCTATAAAAATCAATCCAGTTTTATTCTTATTCAAAATTAACACACAGACTTATCCACAGATTTTGTGGATACTATCAAAAACGAATATTAATCCTTTGTCATAATTCTCAAAGTTCTTTTTGATAATAGATTTCTACAGTTTGTGTATTTATCCGAAGTATTTTCTGGAAGAGTAGTAATAGCCCCAATTTTAGGGCTATTTTTTGTGTATGAAAATGTTATTGAGAAAAGTAATAGATTTTAGTAAACAATATTTGCCAATCAGAATCTCTAAAGAAGACAAAACATTTTTATTGGTTTTTGTTTTAGTCCTCTTGGCTTCAATTTCATTAACTTATTACTTAAGTGAATTTTTAAAATAAAATGTTTCAGTTGATCGCAAAATTGGCTAAACAGGTTAACCGTATCATAAAAAGCAATTACATTTTTATTTTGGCACTTTCAGTATTATTTCTAATCTTTTCATATTTAGTGCCCTTGTAATCAATGCTTCATAATTCCTTCTTTAAATCATCACAATTCATCACTAATATAGGTGTTGCTGATTAATTAACCTTTAAAGGCTCCTACCTATGACAACTCTTGCAACAATTCTTTTAAATTCAAAACAAAAATTCTTTAATAATGTAATTCGTCAGGAACTAGATCATTTTCCAATATCACCAAAACTTATCCAAGAGATAGATGATGTCTATACACTTGATTTTTTAGAGCCGAGTTTTAGAGATCTCGAGAGAATCAAAAAACCTACGCCATATATGATTGTTGAAATGATGGAAGAGTGGATAGCAGTATCTAATTTAGACGAGTATCTATTTAACAATTATCCAAAAGACTGGTCAGCCATTCAAGAAATTATTTTCTTTAATTTAAGAGATGAATTATTAAATGCACATCATAGTTATCATCATCAATCAAAAGTGGAAGATGATTACGGTCTAAATGAAATAGCTTTTTATTTCTAAATGAAGACTGCAGCAAAGCTTCTTATTGAACATAAAACTAAATATTTCTTAAAAGAATTAGAAGGTGAGCTGCAAGAATACAAAGCTTCAAAGAAATTGCTCAAAGAAATCGACCAGGCCTATCAGCAACATTTTTTAGAAATGTGTTTTAGTGGCCTACAAAATAAAAAACAATTTTCTCATCGAAGCGTAGATCTTATGATAGAGGATTGGATGAATTTGACAGGACTTATGCAATATCATCAAAAAAACTATAGGGATGATTGGGTGGCCATTCATGATATCATTCAACTTAGTTTGAAAGAAGAGTTGATGAATGTGCACTACGATATCCATAATTAAATACATTAAGCATTCTTTATTTATTTTATAATGATTGAATGGATTTACAATTTTTAGATAACATAGAAGCACTCGCTCATCGGCTAGGCACTTCAATGTCTACCCTCTTTAAGATCACAGCAATTATTGTGATCGCTTTAATACTCACTAACCTTATCCGTCGTGCCATTAATTTGTTTGGTTACGAGATAGCCAAAAAAGCTTCTGATCGAGATGCTGTAACAAGGGTAAATACTCTAGGTCGAGTTTTCAGATATATCGCATCGGTAACTATTTACCTAATAGCTTTTATGCTTATCTTGAGTGAATTGAAGATTAATATAGCTCCGATCCTAGGGGCTGCAGGTATTGTTGGAGTAGCGATTGGATTTGGTGCACAATCTTTAGTTAAAGATTATGTAGGTGGTTTATTTATTCTGATCGAGGATCAAGTAAGGCAAGGCGATACGATAAAGGTCGAAGGATATGAGGGCACAGTGGAGGAAATTACACTGCGTTATTTAAGACTGAGAGACTATGATGGTTTTGTTCACTTTATTCCCAATGGACAAATTCGTATTGTCACCAATATGGGGCGTGATTTTTCATTTGCTACATTTGATATTGCAATCGGCTACGATGTTAGTCTTGATAAAGCGATTAAGCTCATGCAAGACGCAAGTCAAAAATTAAGAAAGTCTTTAACCTATAAAACGAAAGTGCTGTCTGATATTGAGATTTCCGGCATAGATCGTTTTAATGAATCTAATCTGGTGATTAAAGCGCGGATTAAGACAGAAGCTATGGAGCATTCTAATATTAAGCGTGAATATTTACGTTTATTAAAACAAGGCTTTCAGAAAGCAAAAATCAAACCACCTTATTCGCAAGTCGTCGTTCATAGAGCATAGTGACAAAGCACCATACCATAAACCGCCCCAAGCCATAAGCCTATCGTTGTGAGCATTGAAATTAAGAAACCGGGACCTCTTTTTTTAGCGTCTTTTTCGTAAGCGTCTGCATACCAAATACGACCTACAATCCATAATAAACCAGCTACGCCAGCACCTTTATCGCTCATATAAATTGCATACAACCAGAGTGATGGAATAATGATCACAAAACTTTCTAAAGTATTAATTTGAACACGATAAATACGTTCGAATACTTTATTGCCTGTCACAGCTGGCGCTTGAATTTTATATTTATAACGTGCACGACTTACATTGAATGATGTAAACCAGACTAGAAGAGTTGAAAGTAATGTAATGGCTAAAAAATTAGGGGTAATTGAAATCGGTGAATGGATCGAAAAAATAAAAACTGGGGATCCGACAGCATAATATCTTTTTACAAAGATCTAAATTTTTTAAAATTGTTTAAAATTTTATTTTTTAAAATGATGTGTTGGGTTAGCCAGAATATACTTATATAAGTAAATGATGATAAGAAATATTGAGGTAAATAGTCCCAGCCATGCAATATGCTTTCTAATATTGATGGGCTTCCAAACCTCCCAGAAAAAAGATAGTAAGTTTGTGTAGAAATCAAGAAAGCTAGCATTACTGCAATTGAAACAAGAGGAATAAAGATGGATAACTTCTGTAAAAATTTACGTTGGCTTAAAAAATACCCACTTACCCAAAGGCAAGCATAGCTTGGGATTAGACCCCAATAGCCTTTTGTTAAACAAAATCCTAGTTTTGCATCTAAAGCTGCCGCACCAAAATCTATAAATAATCCAAGTAAAAAAAGTGCAATAAAAAATCTAATATTTCTGAGGTAAATTCCACCAATTAAAAAGATGGCAAGGCTTGCGTCAGGGAGGGCATATAAAGTTGCTATATGACTTCCTCGAGTTAGTATCATTAAAAATGATAGAGCTAAAATTAAAAAATTCTCTTGTGAGTTAAACTCGAGATATTTGATAGTCATAATTTTCCTTAAATTCAACAAATAAATTTTACTTTAAACTATTGTGGTTCATATCGCACAGAGATAAAAAAACTTTGACTCGGTGTTTGATAACGAAAACCATCAGAATTTGGATTTCCTTCATAGGCATAAGTGTAATTTTTATCTAAAACATTATCTATTCGCGCATTCATTTTTAGGTCTTTGTTTATTTGATATTCAGCAAATAAATTTGTTTTGATATAGCCAGGTATATTGTACAGGTTTGCTGCGTCGTTGTATCTGTTTCCTGATCCTGTAACTTCAAAACCTAAATTCCAACTTTGAACGTAATAATTTAAACCCATTGTTCCAAAAAAATTACTTCTTCTCGGTAAGTATTTACTTGCAGTTTCATTCATAGGAGATTGAAGCGTAAAACTACTTCTGATTTGAAAATGGTTAATAAATTGACTGCCTGATATTGTCGTGCCATATATTTCAGCAGTATTGATATTATAGGGTTTAAAGCCAGTTGTAATATCTGAAATTATAAAATCTGTTATTTTATTTTTAAAAGCAACGAGAGAAAAAACATTTGATTCAAATTGATATTTAAGACTTGCTTCAATATTTTTAGATTTTTCTGGTTGTAAATCAGGATTAGCAGAACTTCCTGCATATAGATAATTAAATGTTGGCGATCTAAAGGCGGTTCCAATTGAGGATGCTATTGACCAATTAGAATCAATTGCATATGAATAGCCTAAATTTCCCGTTGTAGCATCTCGATAGGCGCTATTAAAGTCTTTCCTGATGTTAGCTTGAAAATTATGGCTCGCTTGGCTCAAGTTATAACCGATCATATATGCATCATTTTGCCGATCTTTTTTTGAGTAACTCGTATCTGTGACATTAATTTTCTGATCAAGTTTATCGTACAATAAAATGAGTGACCCTATAGGCAAAGTTAAATCATTTTGCCAAGTGATTTGATTTTGAATCGTTCGATAAACATTATCAACCTCTCTTGTAGCGCCAGAAATATACCTTTGTTTTTCGACATAATCATCGATTCCTCGCCCCACTCTTAAACTAGATTTCCAATAACTAGTAAGCTGACTATTTAATATTCCACTGAAGCTTTCTTGATCTTGCGTATTTTTCCAATCGATAGTTGGATCCCAATTCGCATAGCGATTGTCATATTTATTTTTACCCTGGCTTAAAAAATATTGAAAGTTTAAATTGTAGTTTTCATTAATTTTATGACTTAGAGAGGCAGAAACACTTTTATTTTTATAGCCATCTTTATCCAAATTATAGATATTCGCTGTTGCTGCCGGATTTGTGTTGGGCTCGAAAGCAGAAAATCCTGTCGAGTTTTGACTTGATAAGTTAATAGCATAAGAGGTAATGTCGTCACCCCCTCTTATACCTCCCTGCGCTATTGAAGTATTGTATTTGCCGTAACCATAAGAAAAATATGGCTTAAAACCACTTAAGCCTTTTTTTGTGAAAATTTGTATCACACCACCAATAGCATCTTGACCATATAAGCTCGAGGCTGGGCCTCTTACAATTTCAATTTTTTCAATTTGTGACAGAGGAATATTTTCTATAGCAGTAAGTCCTGCTGTGGCCGAGTCAATTCTAATGCCATCTAACAAAATTATTGAGTGTGTTGAGCTAGTGCCTCTCAGAAACAGAGTAGAGACTTTTCCAAGCCCGCCATTATTTGATATTTCTATTCCGGGTTGTCTTTGAAGCAACTCAGGAAGAGAAGATGACCCTGCAAGTTTAATTTCCTCTTCAGAGATTGTAGTTATATCTGCAATGACATTTTTTTTTGAAATAGTCGTGCGAGTCGCTGTTACAAAAACGTCGGAAGTTTTAAGTGGGGTATCTGCAAAAATATTTGTTATAAAGAGTTGAGTCATCAATAGACTCGATAGAATAGTTCTTTTCATAGTATTCCTTAAATAATCATGCAACCCCGCATGAGATTAATGAGAGGAAATACCTGAGGAAGAAATAAAAGTGAAAAAACGCCCACTATTTCAACACCACTCCCCGTAGTATTTCTATGTGAGTTACTAGGCCGGTCTCCGGACTCGTAAGATTTGATTCATGACCTTCCCGAAATAAATTCAGTGGCTTGTGTATATGAATCCGCGCTTACTTACCGTTGCGGGGGCAGTATAGGAATTGTCATTAAACTCACCTATTTCCCAGTTTCAATGTTTTCTTAAATAAGAATAAAACTCAAGAAGACATCACCTAACAACTTGAAATCATCTTAGCACATCTTTGCTATACTAAAACTTAACGAGTTATAAATTTATTGATTGTAATTTAAAGGATATTTGATTATGGCAAGAACAGTGAAATGTGTGAAGTTAGGTAAGGAATTAGATGGATTAGATTTTCCTCCTTATCCAGGACCCTTAGGTAAACGCATTTATGAGAGTGTCTCTAAAGAAGCATGGGCAGGATGGTTAAAACATCAAACGATGTTGGTCAATGAAAACCGATTGAGTTTTGTGGACCCTGCTGCAAGAAAATATCTCACAGAGCAAACCGAAGCTTATTTCTTTGGCGATGGAGCAGATAATGCATCCGGCTATGTTCCACCTAAAAGTTAATCTTAAAAATCAAGACGAAAAAAAACACTTCATGATGAAGTGTTTTTTTATTTAGAAGTCTTATTCACCAATCGTCTTTTTAATTTCTTTGATAGTCGCATGTCTAATATCAGCACCTTTGACTGCGTACACAATATGTTCAGAAATATTTTTACAGTGGTCACCAATACGCTCTAAAGCTTTGGTGACAACAAGTAATTCTAATGAAACTGAAATGGCTTTAGAGTCTTCAAGCATGTAAGTCAGAAGTTCTCTAATCGTTGCACGATATTGATCATCCACTGCCTCATCCTTTTTAGCTATTTCTAGTGTCTTACTAATATCAAGTCTTGCAAAAGAATCTAAAACTGTTTTTAGCATCGAGTGAACAGCTTCCACCATAAGTTTGATTTCGCCGATCTTGAGTTTTTTGATGTTTGGGTTTTCATTTACGCGAATCGCTGTGCGGGCAATTTTTGTAGCTTCGTCACCAATGCGCTCCAAGTCAGTAATAGCTTTGAGAATCATGATGATCATGCGAAGGTCGCCTGCCGCAGGTTGTCTTTTTGCAATAATGCGAGAGGCAGCCTCGTCAATTTCCATTTCAAGACTGTTGACTTCATCATCAATCTTAATGACTTTTTTAGCGAGATCTACATCATCTTTTTTGAGTGATTCAATAGCAGAAAGTATATTTTCCTCTACTAAACCTCCCATTTTCAAGACTTTAGCTCTGACGGCTTCTAATTCTATGTCGTATTCTTTATAACTGTGTTCTGTAACCATATTTTGCAACCCTTATAGATACTTACAAATATTTAACATTTCATTTTATGCTTTAAATGTGACATTTTTAAGACTTAAAAAGTTTATTTTTTTATAGTCTTAACGCCATCGATTGTAGCCAACAAAAGAATATTGGCAGGTCTTGCTGCAAATAGACCATTTGTGACTACACCCACGATTTGATTGATGGTTGCTTCCATAGCTATAGGGTCTTTGATGATAAGGCCGTGAACATCCAAGATCACGTTCCCGTTATCAGTCGTAAAGTTTCTTAATTGAGGTTGCCCACCCAATCTGGTGAGTTCTCGCGCTACATAACTTTTAGCCATAGGAAGCACTTCTACAGGTAAAGGGAATTTACCTAATACAGGTACATATTTAGTTTCATCACATATACAGATAAAGGTTTTAGCCACCGCTGCCACAATTTTTTCTCGCGTTAACGCACCACCTCCACCTTTGAGCATATGCATGTGCTCCGTGATTTCGTCCGCACCATCGACATAAATATCCATGCTATTCACGCTATTGAGGTCAAAAACTTCAATCCCATGTTTGCGTAAGCGATCTGCTGAAGCCTCGCTACTCGCAACCGCACCATCAATCTTATGTTTGACTTTTGCTAATTCGTCGATGAAGTAATTCGCAGTAGAGCCTGTGCCCACACCAATGATGCCAGACTTCACATATTCAATCGCAGCCTTTGCAACCTGTTGTTTTAATTCGTCTTGCGTGAATGCCATTTTTACTTAAACCTTTATATTTTATTTATAATGATGCTTTGATATCTATCATACACGCCGAGGCGACTCTTGAAAATTAGCATATGAAGAACGACTACGTAAAACGTATTAATGAAGCGCGCGTATATGACGTGGCAAAGAAGTCGCCACTTGAATTTCAAACACATCTTTCCAGTCGTTTTCATAATCAAATTTTCTTAAAACGGGAAGATCTTCAGCCCGTCTTTTCATTTAAATTACGTGGCGCCTATAACAAGATGGCAAGCCTATCAATGGCGCAGCTAGATAAGGGTGTCATCGCAGCTTCCGCTGGCAATCACGCGCAAGGTGTTGCGTTAAGTGCACAAAAATTAGGGTGCCGTGCTGTCATTGTTATGCCTACAACAACCCCGCTCATCAAGATTGATGCCGTCAAACACCGAGGTGCTGAGGTTGTGCTTTGGGGTGACTCTTATTCTGATGCATACAAACACGCGCTTGAGATCGAGAAAAAAGAAGGGCTTACTTTTGTTCATCCTTATGATGATCCAGAAGTCATCGCAGGTCAGGGCACAATTGCAAAAGAAATTTTAGATGATTATAAAAAACCGATTCACGCAGTCTTTTGCTGTGTGGGGGGTGGAGGTCTTCTTGCAGGAATGGCGACATATATTAAAGCCATGCGACCTGAAATTAAAGTGATTGGCGTCGAAGCTAAAGATGCTGAAGCGATGACTTTATCTTTAAAAAGAGGCAAGCGTGTAGAGCTTGATCAAGTGGGGCTATTTGCTGATGGTGCCGCAGTGAGGGAAGTAGGTGAAGTCACTTTTCCACTCTGTCAGTCTTATGTTGATGAAATGATTGTGGTCGATAATGATGCGATTTGTGCAGCCATTAAAGATGTGTTTGAAGATACGCGTTCTATTTTAGAGCCAGCAGGTGCTTTATCAGTCGCAGGCATGAAGGCCTATATTAAGAAGCATAATCTAAAAGGTGAAACTCTAGTTGGTATTGCATCAGGTGCCAATATGAATTTTGATCGCCTACGTTTTGTAGCAGAGCGTGCCGAAATCGGAGAAAAAAGAGAGGCTGTACTCGCGGTGACTATCCCTGAAAAACCAGGGGCATTTAAAAATTTCTGTAAGTTATTGGGTCAGCGCAATATCACTGAATTTAATTATCGCTTTTCAGATCCTAAAGAAGCGCATATTTATGTAGGCTTAGCTACCAATAGTGCGGACGAAGCATCACAAATTAAAGCTATGCTTGATAAAGAAGGTTTACCTACAATTGATCTTACCGACAATGAAGTTGCTAAGCTTCACTTAAGACATTTGGTAGGTGGACATGCGCCGCAAGCGAAGAATGAAATGGTTTTTAGATTTGAGTTTCCAGAAAAGCCAGGTGCTCTCATGAAGTTTTTAGAGACGATGGGTCACAATTGGAACATCAGTCTATTTCATTATCGTAATCATGGCGCTGACTTCGGTCGTGTCTTAGTGGGTATGCAAGTGCCACCAGAAGATGAAATTAATTTTGAAGTTTTTTTGAATCAGTTAGGTTATCCCTACTGGGATGAAACAGATAATCCAGCCTATAAACTTTTCTTAGGTTAATGCTTCCTTATTTTCATGAGACGTTAAAGGGAGAAATCCCCTGGAAGATTTTTTATAGTTATTTAATAATTAAAAATAGAATATTTTAGGAGATATAGAATGCAGCTTATAAAGCCAGTCGTCGTAATAGGATTACTTATTTCGTCTTTGCTCGCAAATGCAGAAGATCGAGGTAAGGCTTATGTATCGAATCAAGAGGGGGGTGTCAGTATTATCAATTTAAATACCATGGAAACAGAAGGCTCGATCGATATTCAAGCTAAAAATCCGCGCGGCATCGGTGTGACAGAAGATGGAAGCTTTTTGATTACTGCAAATAAAGACAATGAAAATTTATCCGTGATTGATTTGAAAACAAATCAATTGGTGAAACATATCCCAGTGGGTAAAAATCCAGAATTTGTTCGTGTCTATAAAGGATATGTGTTCGTGTCAACAGAGCCAGCATCTTCCGGCAAGCCACCTGCAGCAGGCCAAGAAGATGACGATAAAGATGAAGCAAAAATCCCTGCTCGTATTGCAGTGGTTGATTTAGCTAAGGGCAAAAAAGTTCGAGATATTATCGGTGGCCCTGAAACAGAAGGCATTGAATTTAGTAAAAGTGGCAAAGAAATTATTGTGACTAATGAGGCCGACAACACAATCACAGTGCATAGCTTTAGTAATGGTAAATTATTAAAAACCATTTCAACTAAAAAATACGGAGATCGTCCTCGTGGTATCAAGGTAGCACCTAATGGAAAGTATTACGTGTCAACTTTGGAGATGGGAAATAGTTTTATTGTCCTCGATAGTCAATTTAAACACCTTAAAACGATTGCTACAGGTGAGTCACCTTATGGTGTGAGTTTTGATCGAGAAGGCAAACGATTATTTGTTGCAACTTCAAAAGCAAAAACATTAGAAGTCTATGACACTACTAATTTTGA
>Ga0172372_10000777_pt1 | contig 48831 bp, 34 predicted proteins | sample LakKiv5m_2_FD_114544 | JGI IMG/M metagenome (GOLD analysis project Ga0172372, IMG submission 114544) | Freshwater microbial communities from Kabuno Bay, South-Kivu, Congo - kab_092012_9.5m | ecosystem: Environmental > Aquatic > Freshwater > Lake | place: Democratic Republic of the Congo...
AGGAAAGAATGGAATTGAACCTTGCGAGGCGATCTCTTCAGCTCTGAGTGGGAAGCCTTGGCTGCCCACTATCCCCCTCTCGGACTCAGTCTCAGCCAAAAAAGCGGCCTGAGTAGTTACTTTTTTTAAACCTTTATGAAAAACAAATGAGCTTGCAACAATTGGTTTCGCTCGAAAAAGAGAAAAAAGAATTGGAGCGCAGCAACCACGATTTAATTCAATTTGCCAACGTCACTTCACACGATTTACGCTCACCGCTGATGAGAGTGATTTCCTTCACCAATATTTTGTTAGAAAATTCAAACGTGATGGCCGACCCTGAAGCCAGGAGCAGTGTTGAAAAAATCAAGGAATCTAGCGAACGAATGGACTTGCTGATAAAAAGCCTCCTTTCCTATGCAAAAACAGATCACCTCAATTCAGAAATCAACGACATTGATCTCAACGGAATCATTTGCGATGTACTCGCAGATTTAGATGTCATGATTTCAGAACACCGCGCTAAAGTCAACCTTGAAAAACTACCTGATATTCCAGGTCACGATGTTTTGCTCAGACAATTGTTTCAAAATATCATTTCCAATTGCGTCAAATATAAACACCCACAAAGGGATCCCCTCATCACCATCAAAGCCTGTGCCTCTGAAAATCCAAATCATGTCGTCATCGCCGTAGCTGACAACGGCCTTGGTATCGACAAAGAAGATGCCGAGAGTATTTTCGAACCCTTTGTGCGATTGAACTCTACCAAACACATTGAAGGCAGTGGGCTTGGCCTAGCAACAGTGAAACGCATCATCGACCTGCACAAGGGAAAGGTTTGGGTCGAAAGTGGTGAAGGTCACGGCTCTACTTTTTACCTTTCTTTCCCAAAAGTCAGTCAAGAACTAGATCAAAAAAGAAGGGAAAATCGCGTCCATTTGTCTGAACAACCCGTTGAATTGTTTTGTCTCAACAACTCCTCTCAATCCTATCAAATGATGTTGGTTGACGAAAGTTCAAGGGGCTATGGTGGAAAACTCATTGGCAAAAGCGACCTTCACGTCGGAAAGATACTACGCTTTCACGAACAAACCTACGAGGTGTGTTGGATTTTAGAATTCTCACAAGGCGCCTATCGTCTTGGTTTAAAAAAAAACTCCTAACAGCTTCGTGAGCCTAGGCCTTTTTTTTGCAACTCAACCTGCAATCTAAACCGTCACAAGGAGGTCCAAATTGTTGCCATATCGTAAAAAACTGAGCGGGAGCAGGCCGCTTATTTTAGCGTTGACTTTTTTTTCAAGGTTTGTCTTATAGAGAGTCTGTCCTTTTTTGATTTGACTCGACCCCAGTCTGGCAGTCTGGTTCTCAAATTGGGAAGCAACAAAGGGTTGGCCTTCTAGATTCCCGCTTGCGCGGGAATGACGGTGCGTAGACCACTATCCTTGATTCGGGATACACCTTATCCCACACCTTCACAATCTCGTCTCCTTGCTTTCAAACAAACTCAAGTGCCCCTCAAAAACAAATATTCAATTCCCGCCAATCCCACAATACCCGACTCTCCACAAAAGCTTTCATCAAACCCCTCAACACCTTGGCCCCACACAACACACCGTCATTCCCGCGTAGGCGGGAATCCAGTTTGGTTAGGGATCAACAAAAACTATAGCTTTTCATTCTTTATTTTTGTAAAAAACTGAGAAAGGGCTCAACGCAAAAGTTGCTTTAGAAGCAATTCGAAATTAAAAAACGCCCTCTGTCGCAATGAAGCTGAGAGTCATTCAGAAAGAGCAGGCAGCTTATTTTAGTGTTGACTTTTTTTCAAAGTTCAATACATTGTCAGTTCTACGTATTTTTTGCATGCAATAAAAATGGTGTTAGCTGTAAGCGCTTATGAAAAAAAGATGTCGTTTCATGTCTATTTAGATCTCAAGGGTGAGAACAAGAAAATCCCTTATTTTCTTGTTGAAACTATTGACTTACTCAATCGATTGAGCTAGAATCAAAGTCATGGTGATTACGCTATTTACAAATTTTATCTTTTTTGAATTGAGATTTGGCATGCCCGAAAGGATTGAAGAGGACGAAGAGAAGTCGTGGGCGGTCCAAGCAACTGCAAATGCTGCAATTTTCACATCTATAAAGAAGGAGAGCTAAGGTGCAAAAATTTACAATCGAGAAGGTGTCACTTTACATTTTGCCAGCTCCGATGCGAGTGCCGTTGAGATTTGGGGCTCAAACGTTGACTCAGACGAAAATAGCTCGTGTGGCGGTGCTGCTCAAATCAGGAGCGGAGATCACGATGGGTTGGGGTGAAACCCCGTTGAGTGTTGGTTGGTTTTGGCCTTCTAAGTTAGATTTTGAGTTAAGAGAAAAGGCGATGGTGGCTTTTTGTGAGAAACTTTGTGAGCGTTTATGCAACTGGCAGGATTTCGAGCATCCATTCGAGGCATCACATGAATTCATAAAAAAAGGACTGCATGAATTGAGTGAGGTTTTTGACACTGGCTTAGGGCAGCCATTACCGCATTTGGCTTCTCTGGTCGCTTACTCTGCCTTTGACATTGCTCTTTACGATGCTTTTGCGAAAGCACTGGGGCTATCGGTATTTGAATGTTTAAGTGCAAAAACAATGTCAAAAGATTTGAGCGCTTACTTGGAAGCGGATAACGATCACAGTTTTAAAGGCGAGTATCCATGCGATTTTCTGCAATCGGCACCAAAACAACTCAAGGTATGGCACCTCGTAGGTGGTTTGGATCCACTTTCAGATGAAGAGTTAAAGGGAGACGAGCCAAAAGATGGTTATCCAGTCACCCTGCAACAATGGATTGTAAGAGATGGTCTAACCTGTTTAAAGATCAAACTCAAGGGCGATCAACCGGAGTGGGATTTGAAGCGCATCATTGCCGTTGGTGAAATTGCTCTGCAACATGGCGTGGATTGGCTGAGCACCGACTTTAATTGTGTCGTCACTGAAGCTGGGTATGTAAATAACATACTAGATCAACTTTGTGCTTCTCATCCTAAAATTTATGGCATGTTATTGTATGTTGAACAACCCTTCCCCTACGATATAGAAAAACATCCACTTGATGTTCATTCCTGTAGTGCCAGAAAGCCCTTGTTCATGGATGAAAGTGCCCACGACTGGACGTATGTGCGCATGGGCTACAGGTTGGGATGGACGGGTGTGGCTTTAAAAACATGCAAAACGTTCACGGGTGCATTATTGAGTTTGTGTTGGGCCAAAGCGCATGGCATGACCTTGATGGTGCAGGATCTCACCAATCCAATGTTGGCTCAGATCCCTCATGTACAATCGGCAGCTCATGCGGGCACGATCATGGGAGTGGAGAGCAATGGTATGCAATTTTATCCTGAGGTGAGTCGGCAAGAGGCGAACATACATCCCAGATTGTACACTAGAAAACATGGCGTTTTAGATTTAAGCTCTTTATCTGAACTTGGTTTTGGCTATCGTGAAGAAGAGATAGCGCGAGTGCTGCCTACCGCAATTTGTGAGGCTTGCAGAAAATGATGAGGTGGCTTTATTTTCATGTGTGTTTTTTCATAACAGTCAACCTTTTTGCAAAGGATAAGCCTAGTGTGGTGGTGTTATTAGGCGAGTCGGAGTATGGCACCGATCAGAGCCTCCCTCATTTTTTCAACCAAACTTTGGCGACGGATTTTGACATTCATTATTTGAAGATACAGGGGCAAGAGCGCGACCATTTTGAGGATATAGAGTTATTAGACACGGCTGATTTACTGGTGCTGAGTGTATGGCGTCTAGCGTTGAAGGCGGAGCAACTGCAACGTATAAAAGAATATTGTCAAAAAGGAAAACCGATTTTGGCACTGAGAACCAGTACTCATGGTTTTTGTTTACGTCCGGGACAAACGGCTCCGGCGTCAACTGAGCAATGGCCGGATTTTGACCAGACCATTTTGGGTTGTCAGTATGATGGACATTACGGTAGTGATTTGATGACGGATGTGAATTTGGAGGAAAATCCAGAGTCGGTTAAATGGCTTAAAGGCATGAAGCCCTTTGCCTGTAGGTCATGGTTGTACAAAGTGCAGCCGCTAAATGAAGATGTAACGGTCTGGCTGTCAGGCACAAGTGGACTTTCGCAACGGCATGCGGTTGCATGGACACGCAAAACCAAGGAAGGTTCAAATGTGTTTTGCACAACGCTGGGACATCAAGAGGATTTTATGGTGCCTGAGTTTCAATCTTTGTTGCACAAGTCAGTCTATTGGTGTTTGAATGAACCCGTGCCCAAAAAAAATATCGATTACAAGTATTTCGATGATGCCATTGAAGCTAAGGTTCCTTATACAACGACCACTCTAGATGCGCGCCAAAAAAGTGATGCTATAGTGAAGGATAATTTAACTTCAAGAGCATTATGGATCAGAGCTGGTCTGAATTTTCACGTCGCTTTCGATACCGATCTACTTCGTTATGCACTAGTGTGGCAAGGCGAGGGTGTCACTCCAGCAGGTATGGCGCGAGGTTCCTATACCATTTCCAAAAAAAACATCAAGGCTGATCCCGGAGAAAAAAAACTTCCCAAGCCCATAGGTGAAACCATGCTGGCGTTGCCACTCATTGCCGGATTGGAATTGGAAACTTCAAAATGGTTAGATCCAAGACAAAAAATTGGCGATCCAAATCAACTCTCACATGGTCCCTTGCCAGAGCAGTGGGGGCGCTGGGAAGGGATGTATTTAACTGAATCTACACCTGTATTGAGTTATACTATTGAGGGCAACAAAATTTATGAGACGTGGTCTGCAAAAAAGATTGGAGCAGTCGAAGTTTTGGTGCGCCATATTTCTATTCCAGAACTTGATAAAACCTGTTTTATCCATTTGAGTCAATTTAACAAGTTGGTTCATGGCCAATCCGAGCAATGGTTAACCCTGCTGACGGAGGCAAACCGCAGCTTAACGCTGCAATGGATAAGCGAACACCCTGTGTCTTTCAACATTGATCAACAAAAACTGGATTTGGTGATTGAGAAAGGCAAAAATATAAATCTTGACATAGTGCATAGTTTTAGTGAGGTCAAGGAGTTGGAGCGTTTGCGTTTAAAGCTTGAAACTTTTCCCGTGTTGAAAGAACCTAAAACCCTCTGGCCAGAAATAGTCAAAGTTAGATCCAATCGCGATAGCGAAGATGGTTCTGACTTGCTAAAAGAAGATATTCCCTTGCCACTCTTAAACCGTGATCGTCGTAACATTAGACCTGCGGACGTGGCTTTTTTCTCAGACGGGCGTGCGGCAATAGTCACCTTTGATGGCGATGTATGGATCTGCACCGAAGTGGGCGCGCGCGAATTCACGTGGAAACGGTTTGCGGCAGGACTGCATGAACCGCAAGGCATTGCGATACGCAATGATCAAATTTACGTTTTCGATCGCAGCGGTCTAGTGCGTCTAAACGATCGCGATTTAAATGGAGAGGCGGATTTTTATGAAAATTTTTGCAATCTACCCATTCAAACTTCGGAGACACGTGAGTTTGCAATGGCATTGGAAACTTTACCTGCTGGGGGCTTCGTCATTTCCAAGGGCGGCCAACGCAGTCAAACCTTTAATCCCCACGCGGGAGCTATTTTGAGTATAGCTGAAAATGGACGCTCAATGGCTATGATTGCCGATGGATTCCGCGAACCTTATATAGGTACGGACGCGGAGACAGGTGAAATTTTCTCCTCTGATCAACAGGGGAATTGGATCCCAACGACACCTTTTCATGCCGTGAAGACAGGTGGACATTATGGTTTTGTGCCCCCATTGAAATCAAGTGTGGAGAAGCCATTTGAGGCGACGACTCTAGCGATTCCCCATCAGGTTTGCCAAAGTGGCAGTGGCACATTGAAAGTGCATTCCGAGAAAATGGGTGCGCTCAATAAACGAGTTTTGTATGGTGGCTATACCAAACCCGTTTTGGGCGTGATAGATTACGATTCAGCATTTCCCAATAGGAATGTATACCGCCCCTTAAATGAAAAGTTTGATTTTCCCTTGCTAAAAATAGCCCAACATCCAAAGGATGGTTTGGTTTATTTAACAGGGTTCCAAATCTGGGGTTCAGCAGCTAAGCGTGTGGGTGGATTTTGTCGCATTAAACCATCTAAAAGCATGAAGTTGCCCATGAAAACAGAACTCTTTCAGCAGGGGTTCTGGCTAGAATTCAATGAACCCATTGATCCAACTTCAGTCTTAAAACCAAAACTCAAATTGGAGAGTTGGAACTATCTCAGAAGCTCTAAGTATGGATCAGGGTACTATAACTTGAATGGAGAAGTGGGAAAGGATTCAATGGGTTATAGCTCAGTGACTTTGTCCAACGACCAGAAATCGATTTTTATAGCGATTCCCAAGCTGACGCCTTGTATGCAGATGAGTTTAGAGTTTGAGTTAAAGAGTGTTAAAAATGTCGAATTAAAAGCCAATGGCTATGTGAGTGTAAACAATCTCGTTCCATTTGACGATCGTGAGAAAAAGTTTCCCTCGATAGACTTTAATGCTAACGCCCAAGCAGTTTTGGTTGAAAGCGATTTAGAGATTTCTAGCGATTTTGGCAAAGCCACCGTTGCGCGAATGGGCTGTATCAATTGTCACTCTCAGAGTCGCGAGCAAGAGGGAAAATTTGGTCCACCTTGGTTGGGGTTGTATCAATCGCATCGAAAAATGAAAGACGGTAAAATGGTGTTGGCCGATGAAGCCTATTTGAAAGAATCCATTTTATCACCTTTAGCAAAAACCGTAGCGGGTTTTGAGCCGAATATGCCATCCTACGCCGGAATATTGAATCAAGTTGAAATAGAGTCGATCATTCTTTATTTAAAAGCTATGAAGGAATGATTTTTTTTTTGAGTCTACAAGATGATGCTGAAAAATTACTATCTTATTGTTTGAGTTTGGATAAACTCAGTTTGGGGCGAAGTACTTCTTTACGATTTTATGATTTCAAAAGCTATGCAGTTAAGATGGGTTTTAGGGGTTTTGACGTGCTTGGCTTTTGGCAGCCTGAATGCAGAACATCCAGGTTGGGTGGCTTATCAGAAAGTCTGTATTGTTTGTCATGGTCCAGATGGAAAGGGTGTAGCGGGTGGTATTTTTCCACCAATCAAAGATAGTGAATGGTTGAAGGGCGATCCAGAACGATCGATCCATGTGGTGGTGTTTGGACTGGAAGGGGCGTTAGAAGTAAAGGGGAAGTCTTACAATGCCTTGATGCCTCCTCAAGGAGCGATGTTGGACAATCAAACCATCGCCGACATTTTAAATTACGTACGCGCCACATGGAATGGTGAGAAAGAAGTGGCGACGGTGGCGATGGTGCAAAAAGTCAGAGATGCGCGAAAGTCGGAGGCCCCTTGGCAGGCCGATGAGTTGTTGAAAGTTTATCCCATGAGCGACCCAAATTTTTTTCCATTAGAAAATACTATGGTGTCTTATTATGAAGGCGATTGGAATAAACTGCCTGACTTCTCACAACTGAAACCCAAACAAGTTCAAGAGTGGAAAAAGCCGCTGAGCATTGATAAGGTGACTAAAAGCAAAGAACATTTTGGATTGGTTTATGAGGCTGATTTTATAGCGCAAAAAGAAGGTTTTTATAATTTTGATATGGCAAGTGATGATGGCGGTCGCTTGAGCATCAATGGCAAAGTTGTGGTGGAACATGATGGTATACATCCATTGGTGAATCATACCGGCAAGCTCAAGTTGGATCGAGGGGTACATAAGTTTAGATTAGAGTACTTTCAAAAAGGTGGCGGACAAGGGCTGGTTTTAAGTGTAAAAACTCCTTTAGACAAAAAAAGTCTTTATTTGACGGACAATAGATTGAAGGTGCAAGAACCTGTTCCGGTGATTGAGATTAAACCTGAAGAGAAAGCTATCGTGATGAGGCAATTCGTTGAAAATGGCGATGCGCGCGCAATAGCGGTAGGACATCCTGAGAAACTTCATTTTACGTTTGACCCACAACGCATGCAACCTGCAATAATGTGGTCGGGTAATTTTTTAGATGCTGGCAAACCATGGACGGGAAGGGGGACGGGTTGGAATCCGGTTTTTTCTGAAAAGCCAGGATTATTAAAGTTTAGACAGTACCCGTTTGCTACGTTAACCGATCGCAATCAGGCGTGGCCGAGTGTTGATGAAGGCATGAAAGCATCTTTGGGATTGCAGTCAACAGCGAGAGATTTTGATTATCGTTTTAAAGGTTATGAGCTTGATTCTAAAACCGGCCGGCCCACATTTTTTTACAATTACAAAGATTTTGAGATTTCAGAGACTTATACGCCGGATGCTGAAAAGCATCAAATGATTCGCAAGTTGAGCATCAAAAGGCCAGTTTCAAATGAACAAACTTTGATGTTTCAAGTCATTCAAGGCCTTGAGGTGAGCTTAAAGGACCATCGAGTCCAAGATGGTTGTTGGCAGCTTCAGATTCAAGCAGCAGAAGTGTTCATGACATCTGACCATTGTGTGCGTTGTCCTATAGATTTCAAACAGGATCAAGCCGAAATTGTTCTCACTTACCAATGGGAGGAGTAACATGAAGTTCGCTTCTTTAATGTCCTTTTTATTACTATGTTCAACTTTAGTTTGGGCTGAGAGTGAATCTGACTATTATAGTATAGAAAAAATTCCTTTGCCAGAAGGTGAGGTTGTCGAGGTCGGATCGATTGCGCTGATGCCCGATCAGAACATTGCGATCGCCTCGCGTCGCGGCGATATTTTTATGGCACAAGGTGCCTTTGGTGATTTGGAGAAAGTGAAATGGAGCAACTATGCAAGCGGGTTGCACGAACCTTTTGGAATGTTTTATAAAGACGGATCGCTTTTTTTAACTCAAAGGCCTGAATTTTCAAAACTGACCGATAAGGATGGCGATGGCAAAGCCGATCGCTTTGAAACGATCAACGATCAATGGGGGATCAACGGTGACTATCATGAGTATGCCTTTGGCACTAGTCCTGATAAAAATGGCGACGTATGGGTGGTTTTGTGTCTTACGGGATCGGCGGGGGCCAGTTCTGAATTTAGAGGTTGGTGTGTGCGCATCACGCCAGAAGGTGAAATGATTCCCACGGCAAGTGGCATTCGTTCTCCAGGTGGCATTGGGTTCAATTTTGAAGGTGAAGTTTTTTATACTGACAATCAGGGTTTGTGGAATGGTACTTCGCATTTGAAGCATTTAAGGCAAGGTCATTTTGTGGGCAACCCCACTGGCAATAAGTTTTACGCTCTGGCAAAAAATATGGGTGCACAGCCTGTCGATCCTTTGCCGGAAGATACTACCATGCAAAATGAGCGGGCGCGAATCAAGGAATTGGTTCCTCCTACGATTATGTTTCCACATGCCAAGTTGGCTAATTCTCCAACCGCAGTTGTGACGGATGATAGTCAGGGAAAATTTGGCCCTTATTCAAATCAATTGTTCGTGTCCGATCAAACCACGTCCAAGGTCATGCGTGTCGATTTGGAAGAAGTGAACGGTGTTTATCAAGGCGCGGTGTTTTTGTTTCGAGAGGGTTTTTCAAGTGGCATCGTGCCAATGAAATTGGCCGCGGATGGAACCATGTTTGTGGGAGGGACCAATCGTGGTTGGGGCTCCACAGGTAAAGACCCATTTGCTTTAGAGCGCATGCGTTGGACAGGCAAGATTCCTTTTGAAGTACATTCTATGAAAGTGACTAAAGCGGGTTTTAGATTGAACTTCACCATGCCTGTAGATAAAGCAATAGCGCAAGATAAGCAAAACTATAGCATGAAATCTTGGACCTACAAGTATCAAAAAGGTTATGGCAGCCCTGAGATCGATCAACAAGACCAGTTTATCAAAGGTGTGATGGTGAGTCAAGATGGCATGAGTGTGGATTTGGAGGTTGAGAATAGACAAAAAGGTCATGTTCATGAATTGAGCTTAAAATCTCTGATCAGTTCCAATGGCAACAAGCCTTTATTGCATTCGATTGCGTACTACACCTTAAATGAAATTCCCAATTGAAGTAAAAAACTAAAGATTGTGTGAGCTTAAAGTTGCCTAAGCTGTCTGTTTGTCAGTGGCCTTCGCTAGACAGATCGTATCCATCTCTAGGTAATAAAAAATGACAAAAGCCCTTTGCCTCTTTTTGCTCAGCTGCTTCTCTTTTGTGATGGCTGAACCCGTGACAGAAGAAAAAGTGATCTGGATAGACGTGCGCACGTTTGAAGAATTTGAAACAGGCCATCTTGAGCAGGCCATCCACATTCCTTATCAGGAGATTGCAGATAAAATTGAAAGTGTGAGCAAGGATAAACAAGCTAAAATCAAGGTTTATTGCAAGGTTGGTGGCAGAGCAAGCCTTGCGAAAAAAGCACTTGAGCAGTTGGGTTACACCAATGTGATCAATGCGGGTGGATATTTGAAAATATTGGAGTCTATGTCGCAAAAACCTTAAATTGGGCTTTTGAGATGCTGAAAGTCCAATTTGTGTAAATCATTCTGGCGTTTTCAAAGGTGTGGTTTGACTTTTTTCGACGATCACAAAGAAAGATATTGTCGCATTTTAAAGTTACCCATAATATTTTTTGGCCATACACTCTGACGTCAAACCCTTCAAAAATTCGAATTAAGCTGTGAACATCCCCTTTAATAAAGCCTGTATTGTAGGCAAAGAACTCTATTATATTTCTCAGGCGGTCATCGCTGGGGAAATTAAAGGTGGTGGTCCCTTTAGTGACAAGTGCTGTCGATGGCTTGAGCGTGAAACCTCTTCCTATCGAGCATTGCTCACTTCCTCGTGCACGGCGGCTCTGGAAATGAGCGCCCTTCTTTGTCATATTCAACCTGGGGATGAGGTCATCATGCCATCTTACACCTTCACTTCCACGGCAAATGCGTTTGTGCTAAGGGGTGCTCGTCCTGTTTTTGTCGATATTCGACCCGACACCCTCAATATTGATGAACGGTTGATTGAGCGAGCGTTATCTCCCAAAACCAAGGCCATTTGTGTTGTGCACTATGCCGGCGTGGCGTGTGAGATGGATGCCATTCTCGCACTGGCCGAGGCACATAAATTACCTGTTGTGGAAGATGCTGCACAGGGAGTGAAAGCTTTTTATAAAGATCGTGCATTAGGATCTATCGGGGATTTTGGCTGCTTCAGTTTTCATGAAACCAAAAACTTTAGTTCTGGAGAGGGAGGAGCATTGCTGATCAATGCCCCTTCTTTTGCTGAAAGAGCAGAATATATTTTGGAAAAGGGAACAAATCGCAGTCGCTTTTTCCGCGGTGAAGTCAACAAATACAATTGGGTTGATATCGGTAGTTCGTATCTTCCTTCTGAAATTGTGGCTGCGTTCTTATGGGCCCAACTTGAACAAGCCGAGGTCATTCAAAGCAAGCGCATGGCACTTTGGGAGCGTTATCATTTCGCATTGGAGGAGCTTGAAAGGCGAGAATCACTGCGACGCCCTATCATTCCAAGCTCTTGCCGCCACAATGCTCACATGTACTATCTGTTGCTTCCAACGACGAGCATCCGCAATGAGCTGATGGAATACCTCAAAAGCAAAGGCATTCTTGCGCCTTTTCATTTTCTCCCCTTGCACGCTTCGCCTTTTGGTCAACAGTATTGGTCGGGGGAAAAATCTCTTCCCATCACCGAAGACCTTAGCTCTCGACTGATGCGGCTGCCGTTGTTTTTCGATTTTTCACTGGCCGAACAAGATCATGTTATTGAAAGCATTTGCTCGTATTTTTCCAGCAGACACTGAGCGATGGATCTCTCAATTGTTGTTCCCGTTTATAAATGCCCCGAGGCTCTTGCGCAACTATATGAACGCACGGTTGTAGCGTTGGAGCCCCTTCAATTGAATTGGGAATTGATTTTGGTGAATGACGCCTGTCCCCTAGATTCTTGGAGTGAAATAAAAAGGCTATGCCAAAGCGACGCGCGCGTCAAAGGGCTGAATTTTTCCAGAAACTTTGGACAACACCGTGCCATAGCGGCGGGGCTGGAATTCGCAACAGGCACATGGCATATTGTGATGGATTGTGATCTTCAAGATGAACCAGAGGAAATCCCGCGCCTGTATGAAACGGTATTGTCAGATCCCAGACTTGATTATGTTCGCGCTCGCAGAGCACAAAGACAAGACGGGTTGATGAAAATATCGAGTTCCCGTCTTTTTTATTCTTTGCTATACTATTTCACGGATCGAAACTACGATCCTGCGGTTGGAAATTTTGGCATTTACCATAAGCGAGTGATAGATGCAATACTGAACATGAGAGAACAACTGTTTTTCTTTCCTTGCATGGTTCTTTGGGTGGGGTTTTCAGGTGTGGATATCGACATTCACCACTCACCTAGATTTGCAGGTAAAAGCAGTTATAGTTACTCTCGACTCATGAAATTGGGTCTTGATATCATTGTGGCATTTTCGGACAAGCCTCTGCGTTTAGCCATACAAACAGGGTTTTTCTTTTCGGGGTCGGCATTTTTGTATGCCTTGGGAATGATCATCAATCACATGTTGTATAAATCCCCTGTGATGGGTTGGCCGAGCTTGATTGTTTCGGTATCTTTTTTTTCGGGTTTGATCATTTTGTTTTTGGGAGTCATCGGAGTTTATTTGGGTCGTATATTTGAAGAAACAAAGGGGCGTCCCAAATTCATTGTCAAAGAAATCTACAACGGTGACGATCGTGGTTGATCTTGAAATCCTCCCTTGGGATAGTGAGTTTTTCGGATTGAAGATCGCCCAGATAACATTAACCGCTGACCATCTGATTCAGCCCCTGCTCAAAAAGGCAAATGATCTTGATGTGGCACTCATTTACATTGTGAGCGATCATGTTTTGGATGAGAACCTGCCCGGCTTAAAATTTATGGAAGAAAAGTTATTTTATGCAACAGATTCATTTTTTCTTAAAGGATGCCCTAACTCCTTTTGCGAAAAAAAAAATGTTGTCGTGGCAACGAATGAACTTTACGACTTGGCCATTTGCAGTGGTCACCAGTCCCGTTTCAATAGAGATAAAAATTTCGCTAAAGGGCAATTTGAGAAGTTGTACCATACTTGGATAGCTAGAGATAGTGCAGAAGGAAAAGTAGTTGTGTTAATGGAGCATACAACCATGGTGGGTTTTGTCTCTTATTCGTTTCATGGAACTACGGGAAAAATAGAGCTGATAGCGGTTGCAAATGATCACCAAGGGAGGTCAGCGGGGACACAGTTGCTCAACGCTGTTCATCGAGTGTATCTGGAAACCGGAATGACACGGGCCGAGGTTGTTACTCAAAAGACAAATAGTGCCGCTTGTGCATTATATGAGAGCCATGGTTATAACGTTAGTTATAGAAAGTATATATATCATTACTGGAATAGTCTGAATCGAACTTGATGGGAGTAGCTATACCATGTGCCTAAAGTTTTTATATTTGTCATGGGCCACGCACGTGTTTTATTTTGTGTGTGACATCATGCCACCCTTTGTTAGGACTGCTATTTTTAAAATAATTCTATCCGAAATGGGGTCAGGGTCCTTTATCGATTACGGAACCTATATTCGTTATCCATGGTTGGTTAAGTTGGGCAAGCGAGTGAGAATCAATCGCGCTTGTTCTTTCTATCCATCCTTCTTTAGTAATTCCCCAATTATTATAGGCGACGATGTGACCATTGCTTACAACGTGTCGTTTATAGGAGGCAGTCATGACTACACAAAAGAAGACCTTCCTGATATAGGCGCCCCCATTGTTGTCGAGGACCATGTTTGGATAGGGTGCAATGTTGTGATACTGCCAGGGGTCACTATCGGTGCCGGTGCTGTGATCGGTGCCGGCGCCGTTGTTTGTGCCGATGTTCCTGCCGGAAAAATTGTTGGAGGTGTTCCAGCCCGTGCGATTCGGCGTCGGTATGCGTCCGACGTTTAGGAAATTTAATGAAGAACAATAGTTTTTTCAGGCACCCAGTGGCCAAAAAAAATGAGTATAAAACATTCTGATTTAAAGAGTTTTCTGATTGTTTTCGCAATAGTCGCGGTGTCAGCTTATCCGTTTTGGGCCAAGTTTGGCATCATCACTGGTGCTGACACAGTTGCTTCGCACCTTCCCTATTTTTGTGCATGGTATAATCGCGGTGAGGTGTTCCCCTTATGGCAGGATAATAGTCACACCGGACTTTCGGCTTTGGTGAATTGTCCCTACGGATACTACTATCCATTTAATTTTCTTCTGTGGCTGTGGGGACCATTTATTCATTTACGCATGTATTGGTTGGTTCACTTTTTACTTCTCGCTTGGGGTCTGCGATGCTGGCTGCGCATATTTTGCAATAACAACATTCAAGTGCATGGCGTGGTAATGATGTTCATGACTTCCTTGACGATGATGGCGATGCAATCGCTGGGGCATATGTTGATGCTAATGGGATACGCTTGGGGAATATGGATGCTTTACTTCATGCATCAGCTTTTAAAAATTTTGTCAGAAGCACCGGATTGGCGTAGGGCTCTTAATCCCTTGAGCGGTATCGCTTTGTGTACAGGAATGACCTTTTTGGGAGGCAACCCGCAAGTCACTCATCATTCCGTGTGTGTTGTCGGTTTATATGGTTTAATGTGGTGGATGTTCAATCAGAAGTTTTCACTATTTTATGGCGGAACCATTTTGATTGTCGCTGCTATTTTGGGGGCTGGTTTAGGTTACGTTCAAATTCAACCTGTGTTTGAATTTATTAGGGACAATGAACGGAACATGGGAACTCAAGAGCTTGGATCTTTGGGCACACTAACGCCGTCCCTGTTGGCGAAGTGCATCGTCCCCTATTTATGGGGAACACCACAAGAGTATTGGGGACAGGGTTCATTTTGGCTGGGTCAGTGTTCCTTGGGCATGGCGGGATGGAGTCTGCTACTATTGGGCTCTAGTCAGCTTTTGAAGGATCGTCTCATTCGTACCGTCTTCGCGTCTGCTTTGATTTTAATTCTTCTAGCCATAGGGCCTTCGCTGCCAGTGTATTCGCTTTATTCGTCTGTGATTCCCTTGGCAGATTCCTTTCGTTTTCCTATGCGTTACCTTCCCTATGCTGTTTTCTTTTTGCTTCCGTTATTGTTGCGAGGTATGCAAACACTTCAGGAAGGTCGAGGGCTTTGGTGGTACTGGGTCGTTCCCTTTTTCATTTCTGTGGTGCTACTGGGAAATGCAACGATGGACCTCTTGGGATTTTGGCAGAGCTTTTTGCCGGTTCATGTGCTAGAGCGTTTTCAATCACCGGACAAGGTATTCTTATGGAGTGTTCTAGCAGCAGAATCAGTGGGGGCTTTGGCACTTTATGGAGCCTTGCGTTTTTCTAAAAAATACATGGGTCTATTGTTTTGTTTAGCATGCTTTGTCCCTGTATTTCTTTTTTCTCGCCCTGAAATTAGGCAAGAACAATTTTTACCTCGATCCCACTTTGAAAAAACCACCGATCGTATTGTGATACGTCATCAAGAATCATGGCATAATGCACACCTGATGCACGGTGTGTCTTCATTGGTGGGTTACGATTCATTTGTTTATAGTTCTTATCGTGCTTTCTTAGATACATTAGAACCGCAGAACTTTGCAAAGTTGACCCGAGAGCAGGTGTACCATGTCTCGTCTCCGGCACTTTCCTTTCTTAATGTCGGATACATAGTCAATACGGTCAATGATCTGCGCGAGCCATCGTCTACTTGGGAAAAACGCCCGTGTAAAGATCGGTACTACCTTACCCATGACTTTAGTTGGCCTGGACGAGAAGCCAGCATTTACACGAAACTCATCGTCCAAAAACAAAGCGAATTGAAAGAGAAGTGGGAACGAGAGGGTTATAACTTTTTAGCTTTTGCGGAAAAAAAAGCATCATTACAGACGGTTCAATATCAGCCCGAGAGAATTCTTTTAAAGGTAGAAACTGACACCGACTTGGTTCTTGCATCTAGCGATGCGTTGGATGCTCATTGGAAAGCAAGAGTGAACGGCACTGCGGCGCCTTTGTTCGCTTGGTTTGGGGCATTTCGTTCCTTACCTCTTCATGCAGGAATCTATGATATTGAACTTTACTATGATCCCCCGCTTTACATTTGGCTTGGGGTAAGTGTTCTGTCAGGTATCATTATAGGGGTTCTCTTTATGGCCTCATCAAGAAAAGATCATCGGCTCGTGCATCCTTATTTGAGGGATGAAAATCATGTTTAAAAAAAAGTCATTGCCTCGTGGTATAGTCTATCATTCTGTCACTCAAGACCTTTTGGATTTAATAAGGGCGTACTGTTCCACTCGTTATGAAAAATCCATTGACGACTTTGAAGAAAAGTTTTCCCAGTATATGGGACGAAAACAATGTGTGGCATTCCCATTCGCCCGCATGGCCATTTACCATTCCTTGAAGGCCGCGGCGTTACCTCCAAAGAGCAAAGTGATCATGCCGCCAATAACCATCAAGCCTATACTTGATGTGGTTATTTCATTGGGGTTTACACCTGTAATTGTGGATATTGAAATAGACACACTGTGTTTTAATCCCGCGGCGCTACGTGCGGCAATCGATTCAGACACCGCTGCGGTGATATTTACTTATCTTTTTGGTGTGGTCCCAAATATGGATGAGCTCATGCCTATTGTGAGGGCTGCAGATCTTTTTGTGATTGAAGATTTCTCTCACAATTTTAATGCGGCGTGGAAGCATAAAAAATTGGGTTGTTTTGGAGATGTCGGAATATACAGTGCTTCTTCCATCAAAACTTTCGATCTGCATGGATCGGGCATTTTAATAACTGATGATCATCGTCTTTATGAGAAATTGAAAGAGATTCAACATGCTGCACCGATTCCCTCTCGGCATCAGCTCGGGAAAAAAATTATCACGAATCTGATTCGCAATTTAGCTACTTCACAACCGAACTTCACTCTTTTTACTTTGCCGATCATTCGTCTTTTTTCTCGTCTATTCAAAAAAAATATGATTAAATATGTGGGTGAACGCAATGGCACGCCTTTAAAGAATCTTCCTGCCTCATGGTACGATCGATTTGACCCACTTCAGGCTGAGTTTGGATTGCGAGAGTTGCCTCGTGTGGAGCGAGCAGATGCGCTTCGTATTGCAAATGTTAATTTTCTTAAAGCGCAGTTTAAACGCAGGGGACTTGATATAAAACTCCCCGAGGATTTAGAGGATTCACACTGTGTTTTTTGGCAATTTATGAGTTTTCACGATGAGCCGCTCAAATTGCAGAAGTACCTCCATGCTCGAGGCATTGATTGTGCCACGACCAGTTTAAGTTTATTGCCTGCACTTGAGTTATACCCCTGTGCTTGTGAGGCGCCAGTAGCAAGAAGAGTGCATGAACACGGTGTTTTTTTTCCAGTATATCCTTCTTTAGGGCATCAAGATTTAGAGCGAGTCGCCATGGCGCTAAAAGAATTTTATGACTCATCCTCTAGGGATGGACATGATTGAATGTGCTATTGTAGGTTCGGGCTTGGCTGCTATAGCTGCGGCAAAGGCTCTAATACGTCGCGGAATATGTCCAACAATACTCGATAAGGGCGAGACGCTGGAGCCCGACAAGATCGCCCTGAAACAAAGAATGTCACAGAGCGAACCTCAAGACTGGTCAAATGAAGACCGTGCCGCATTGGCCTACAATCCCAGTCTTAATAGAGCGGATGTGATCCCTCGAAAATACGCCTTTGGTTCTGATTATTTTTATAGCCATGAAAAATTAACTCTCGCGCCGGGAGCTTCTAGGTCTCACATTCCTCCTTTCAGTTTAGCTAAGGGTGGTTTTTCCGCTGGGTGGGGAGCATCGGTATTAGCGGCGGACACTTCGGACCTGTTAGGTTGGCCAAGCGAAGCCTGTCGGTTGGAGGATCATTATCGCAAGGTGCTCGTTGACATTCCCTATTGTGGACTCGATGATGAGTTATCCTCTAGTTTTCCCCTATATGCTGAGCATAACTCTCCTTTAGAACTGACTCCAGGCAATACTATGCTGATTAAACGTTTGCGTGAGAAGGGAATGTATGTTCGAGATTCACTGGTATTCGGGCAAGCTCGTCTTTTGGTCGCATCGTCAGACGCCGTTGGAGTGGCGTGCAAACGCTGTGGCATGTGTATGAGTGGTTGTGTGTATGGATGTATTTACAAAGCCGAAGATGAACTTGCGGCTCTCGTCAATGCGGGCAAGGTTCGCTACCGTTCAGGAATTATGGTGCGATCGTATCGTGAAGATTCTGCTGGAGTTGAGTTGGTGTGGAATACTGAAGGGGGCGAGCTGAGTTCTGCCTTGTTTGATAAAGTATTTCTTGCCGCAGGTGTCGTGGGCAGCACGGCGATAGTTTTAAGATCAAAGAACTTATTTAAACAATCGGTCAATATTCAATCGACAGGATCTTTTATAATGCCTTTCCTGACACGAAAAGGGCAAGCATTGCAGTGGCCAGCGATCAATACGCAGCCAGGATTGTTTCTGGAGTTCAGACCGCAACCCTATTCTGATCATTGGGTGCACACTCAACTTTCCACTCCAAATGAGCTGGTGCTTCAAAAGTTGGGCTATCATCCAGATGGTTCAGGTCTAATGAACACCCTTAAAAAATGGATTTTGCAAAGAGTCATCATCGCCCACTGCAATATTCACTCCTTCTATTGTCCCTCATACAATGTGACGCTTTCCAGCAACGAGGGCGATTCTGAGCATAGCTTGACTTATTCCAAGCAGATCAACCCGCTATCGCGTTTGTTTTTTAATAGTGTACAACGTCGTTTGAGGGAGCATTTGAAGTGCATTGATTATAGAGCGATAACAACTCATGTTCAGGATACGCTCGAATCAGGCGGGGCTTATCATATAGGCGGAAGCCTGCCCATGAAAGATGCTCCCGCATGTGAAACTGATACGGATGTGCTTGGACGACCCTATGGGTCTCAACATGTACATGTGGTCGATAGCAGTATTTTTCCTTGTCTTCCGGGAACGACCGTAGGGCTGCTTTCGATGGCCACTGCCGATCGTATAGCTTCCAATTGTTCCTTAGACTTATAAATTATAAATCTAAAATTTATTGATTAAAATAGAGTAAGTGGTATTGTTAAATATTTTTTCGTAGTTTAAATGATTCAACAGAGGGCGCGTGAGTTCATCTTCATTTCTTAGTATAAAAAGGATGGTTTGCCCAACCCATTCTTCAGGAATAGTTCCGTTTTCGAAAAAATGATTCATTTTAGTTAATTTCTCTTCAGAATTTGGAGTGGATGCTTTGGAACGCCAACTTCGATAGGGAGTGTGAACCATCGCATGGTAGCAAATGTTTGAGTCGAGAGAAACCAATAAATAGGGTTTCTTGTCTAAAGTGTTTATTTTATCCAAAAGGGTCACGTCATCTTTAGGAAGACAAAGTTCGGCATGAGCAATATGTCCGGGATAAAAAATATGAAAACAAAACCAACTGATATTGTCAGAACAAAATAAAATTAGAAGCATGACAATAGCTATGTTCCCTCGAAGCTTCTTGAGATGGATACGATTGAGCAACTGAACTAAAAATCCACTCCCTAAAAGAAATAGCGCAGTATAGATGTACCCTCTGGTAAAATGAGCTGGTTGTATGGGATGGCGCAGGAAAGCCTCGTTGTTGCTTAAAAGTAATGAAACAATAAACCAAATTAGGGCTAATCGGAATTTAGAATCAGAAAAATAATGACGAAAAGCATGGGTGTTCTTAAAGGTAAAACAAACCATTAGAGCAACTAAGCAATAGGCGGGCAGCATATTTTCCAGATACAATAAAGCGCCCCAGACATATGCTGTAAAAATTTTAGTGACGGCTCTGTGCTCTTCAAATGAGGGCAGATAAACCCCGTAGTAAAAGGCTAAGGAAATCAGCAAGAGTAGAACGGCGAACGACAATCTTGTCGAAAACAGTGTTGATTTGACGATGACTCTTTCAACATAACACCAAATGCCTAGAATGAGTAGATATTGCACCGCTGTAAACGGGTGCATGAAAATAATCAAAGTAGACGTGAGTAAAAAAGACAAGGGCTTTTTCCACAAAATAAAGGCGAAGCCCAGAAAAAACATGCCATGATAAAAAGCCTCTGTCGGATAGACGGAATTCCTGCCAAGATTCATAAACCACCAACCATCGCAAGGGTCGAGTCTGAAAATATCCATTTTCAGAACATCACTTTTTAAAACCGATAGAGTATAGCCTCCTAAACTCAGGAGGCCTCCTCCCCAAAAGAAAAAAGCAAAGGCGAGCCATTTCCTTATGCCATTGAGAGGAAGGTAAATAGTCATGATGAGTAGCGATGCTCTAATGAAGAAGAGTGTCGATAAAAAGACCGCTAAAAGCCAACCTTCTGCAATGGATAAGCCAAATTTAAACAACAGGGAAAGTAGGAATAAAAATACGGGAAAATATAGTTTGGGTGAATCGTAACTATGGCTAAAGGGATTGCTTTCAAAAAAATTGAATGAGTCATGGTCGATATATTCTCTGGCATGAGCGATATAGCCAATTTGATCATATTGTATCACGCCTATAGAGGTGAGTTCATTTTGATGGCTATAGGAAAAATTTTGAAGATAAATGAACCAAACGGGAAAGGCAAAAAGGCAACAGACGGAAAGAATTTTTAGCTCAGCAATAAATTTTTTCAAGTAAATATCACTCATAATAAATGGACTTGTCCATAACATTGGCAGATGAGAAACGTATCCGTCATTCCCGCGTACGAAGGGCGAAGCCCGAAGAGCCTGCCGCGAAGGCGGGGGGGAATCTAGGTTGGCGTAGCTTTTGTATCGCTCTGGATACCCGCCTGCGCGGGTATGACGTTTCGCTGATTGACGACTTTAGGGACAAGGCCTAATAAATAATAAAACGCTATTGAATTTTGGATATTAAATCTAAGGTAATCGAGTCAATGATAACAGGATAAATGGCAAGAATAATACAAAATTCTCCTCCCGATTGGTCTAGAATCCATGATGAAAAAACATCGTGGCGAAGAAAGACAACCGGTGAGATCAGTGACGCTTTTTTTATACCTAGATATGTTCGCTTTTTTTACAGCATTTATAAAGACTGTTCAAATTGTAGTTTTTTAGAATTAGGAGCGGGAACAGGAGAGTTGAGTCGGGCGATTTTAAACGACAATAAAGGTCAAATAGGTCGTTATGTTGTATCGGAATATTTTGATGAAGGAGTGGCATGGCTCAAAAAAGTAGGACTTGAGGCTGTTAAAGAAGATGCCATGCAAATTTCACAAGAAGATCAAAGTTTTGATGTTTGTGTTGAGTTTGATATCATGCACCATGTGGAAAATCCTAGAAAAATGGCAAAAGAAATGATGCGGGTGGCTCGTGGTTCCTGCTTGTTGGTCGAATCCAATGGATTGAGTTTGTTTAGAAAAATCAAAGAGCTGACTCCGGCTCATCGACAAGCAGGAGAGAGATCTTATACGCCTTGGGCTTATCGATCTTTTTTTGAGCAACATGAGGGCTATAAGGTGACTGAAATGACGATTTTTCCATTTCTCTTTCCGTTGCCCTTATCGGGTATGTTATTGCCTCTTCTGATTCAGTTTAATATCCTAATTGAGAAAATTCCATTTTTTCGATGGGCTTGCTCTAGTGTGGCCATACATATCAAGTATGATAGAGTGTAGTTATGTGTTATGATATTTTTCTATCAGTAGTGATTCCGACCTATAACGAGACCGACAGGTTGCCGCGCACGTTGGAGGAGATCACGCCTTATTTGGAGCGAATGTTTAAGCATTATGAAATAATTATCGTAGATGATAATAGTCCAGATGGTACAGCAAAATATGTAGAATCATTGGCAACTGGCGATTCAAGGATTAGAGTCCTTGTTCAACCAAAAAGATTTGGCAAGGGAGCCTCTATTAGAAGAGGCATGCTTGAGGCAAAAGGAGATTATGTTTTATTCATGGATGCCGATCACGCAACTCCTATCAATAGCATTGAAAAATTTTTTCAAGAAAAAGGAGAGCATTTTGTCATTGCTGGGGTGAGGACCTATCAAGACGATGAATCTAAATGGCGTAGGATTTTAGGATTAGTGGCGACATTATTATTTCATCTCATCGTATTCGAGAAAGCTGTTGTAGATAGTCAATGTGGATTTAAGTTATTTTCCAAAGAAGTTATTGAAAAGATATTTCCATATTGTAGGGTGAACGGAGGAATGATTGATGTGGAAATTTTTTCAATCATTCACTCAAGAAAAATACCCTGCCTCTATGTTCCTGTCGCTTGGGATAATAAAGAGAATAGCAAGATCAATATTACAAAATGTATCGTTAACGATCCAGTAGAGCTACTCAAAATACGTTATAGAAGAAATATTGGTCTATACAATAAACCAGTGGCTTCTCAATTGCAACCATGGTGTCATGAGTCTGCTTAATAAAAAAGAAACCATTGAATGGCGAGAGTTATATCGCAACGATGCCGAACTCATTCGCCGTAGACAGGCTATGCCTAAGAAATTGCGGCAAATGGGAATTTTAAATTTAGATAGAAATATTTCAATTCTCGATACGTGTTGCGGCCATGGTGAAACGCTCGACACACTGTATGAAATGGGTTTTAGAAAATTACATGGTGTCGATATTGAAATAAATGAAAACTTAAAAAAAGATGTGCGTTTTGAGATTGTAGAATGTGATGCAAAAAACACCCCTTGGTCAGACTCTTCTTTTGATTTAATTTTAAATATACATGCCCTTCATCATTTGGGGCCAAAAGAAAATATAAAACTTTTTCTCGATGAATGTTTGCGTTTATTAAAAAAAGGTGGCAGACTTGGAATCGTCGATTTTCCGAATTCATTGCCGATACAATTAGCGTTCCATTATTTTTATTATCAAATATTTTTGCCGACTTCATACATGAAAAGATTCAGTCGGCTTCTTAGGGAAGAATGGCACATTGTTGTTCCTTATCTAAAGGAATGGTCGGCAATAAGAAAGATGTTATTCAAAGGCAAATATCTTGTGGAGAAGCATAGCAGAGGTCTGTTTTATTATAATTGTCTTTTAGTTGAAAATGCCAAAGACAAGCAATAGAAACTTATGAAAAAACTTTGCATCAGTGGTGTTCCTGGTTGGCTGTCATCTTCTGTCATTAAAAACTATGCCGAAGCATCATCATTGTGTATTCGGGCCATTGTGCAAGCGAGTTTAAATTTAGATACGGTCAAACGCGAATTTAAAAGCGAGGGTTTGTCTTTAGAGTTTAGGCAAGCAGATCTTTTAAATCCCGATAGCCTAGAGGCTTGTTGCGATGGAGCTGATACGATTTTGCACACGGCAGGCATGATTCATGCAAAAAATATTAAGGATTTTTATAGAATAAATGTGGATGGGACAAAAAACTTTGCCGAAAAAGCATTGGCGGCAGGTGTAAAAAGATTCGTTTACGTGTCGAGTAATGCTGCTGCTGGAAAGGCTTGTTCGGGTCAGGGGTTATTAAATGAAACGATGCCGAGCAATCCCCTAAATGATTATGGAAAGAGCAAATACCTTGCGGAAAAATTTCTTCTAGGATTGCGCGATGAGATGGAGATAGTGATCATTCGTCCATGTATGTTTTACGGACCACCTGTTCCGCTACGTCACGTTGACATTTACAAAAGGATTCTCAAAGGCAGGATACCTTTAGTGGGCAAGGGTGATTATCTTAGGAGTCTGTCTAATATTGATAATTTAGTTGAAGGAACGAAGCTCTGTTTGGAACATCCTAAGGCAGCTGGGGAAATTTTTTATATCTCAGATGACAGTGTCTACACGACGCGTCAAATCGTAGAGAGCATGGCGACGGCTCTAGGCGTGGAGGCGCGCTATTTGCCTTTGCCCGCGATCACGGCAAAGGTGGCTTACTGGGTTGACCATCTGCTTGCAAAAGGTGGCATCTACTGGCAGAATATGCACCTGTTGGGTGAATCCGACTGGAATGTAGGAGTATCTAACAAAAAGGCCAAAAGGGTTTTAGGTTATCAACCCAAGGTCTCTTTGTCTCAAGGAATGGATGCTGCCATAAAGTGGTGCCGCAAAGAATTGATGTTGGAACAATGAGAAAAGGAGTTTAATAGCATAGTATGATTGTGGTCAGAAGTCCCTTGAGAATCAGTTTGGGAGGAGGCGCTACAGATATGCCTGCTTACTACCAAAAGTACGGAGGCTTCTTGATTGCCGGAGCGATTGATAAATACATCTATATCTCATTGCACCCAGCCTTTGAAGAGAAAATTATATTAAAGTATTCTGAATTGGAAAACGTAGACAAGATAGATGAGATAAAACACCCTCTTTTTCGAGAGTCCTTTAAATTACTTGGCATAAACGCTAAGGGTCTAGAAATCACCAGCCTAGCAGATATTCCCGCCGGAACAGGACTCGGCTCTTCGGGGGCATTCTTGGTGGCGTTACTCAAGAGTTTGCACATGTATAAAGGAGATTTTATTACAAAAAGCGAATTGGCCGAAGAAGCTTGTCGTATTGAAATTGATATACTGAAAGATCCAGTAGGCAAGCAAGACCAATACAGTTCTTCTTTTGGAGGCATCACATGTTTTGAATTTAAAAAGGATAACACAGTGGACGCATACCCTTTGAAAATTTCTCAAGAAACCATGTTTGAGTTGGAAGATAACTTGTTGTTATTTTTTACAGGATTTCACCGCAGGTCGTACACGACGTTAAAAGAGCAATACGACAAAAGTGTTGTTGATGACCTTGAAATGACGGACAACTTACATTTTACGAAGGAGCTTGGACTTAGAACTAAAGTCGCCCTTGAAAATAATCAATTGGATGTTTTTGCCAATCTTATGAATGAACATTGGCATCATAAGAAGAAGAGATCTAAAAATATGAGCAATGATAAGATAAACGAGTATTTTGAGGTGGGGCTTAGGTCAGGTGCTTATGCAGGGAAGGTCATCGGCGCGGGTGGCGGTGGCTTTATCATGTTTTATGCTGAAAATAAAAGGAGCTTGCGCAAAGCAATGCAAGAGCTTGGGGTAAAAGAAGTTCGCTTTCGCTTCGATTTTGAAGGCACAAAAAGCGTTTTATGGACATGAATACCATTCCGACAACAATTGTCCTAGCCGGTGGTTTGGCCACTCGTCTTTATCCCATTACAAAGACTGTCCCAAAGTCATTAATCACCATCGATGATAAGGCTTTTATTGAGTATCAAATTGAACTATTGAGACGCAATGGCATCAAGAAAATAGTTTTTTGCATTGGCCACATGGGCGATCAAATCAAAAGGTATTTGTTAAATGAAAAATTCTCAGATTTAAACATAAGTTTCTCTGAAGATGGAAATCCGCCTTTGGGCACAGGAGGTGCTATAAAAAAAGCCGCGAGGGATGTTGACGGTTATTTCTTTACTATGTATGGGGACTCCTACTTAGATTGTCCAATGCTAGATATTTTTGAGTTTTTTAAGAAATCCAACAAGAAAGCTCTCATGACGGTGTTTAATAACAAAAATCAATACGATAAAAGCAATGTTGTTTTTGAGAATGATACCATTAAAGTTTATGATAAGAACAATTACAATGACAACATGAACTATATCGATTATGGTTTAGGTGTTATGTCATTTGATTGTTTGCAATCTATCAACAAGGATCAATTTGATCTCGCCGTTTGCTATTCAAAATGGGCTAAAGATAATGATCTTGCGGGATATGAAGTAAAAAATAGATTTTATGAAGTGGGATCTGAAAAGGGCATACTAGATTTTACCAACCATATTTGCAGTAAGGATTGAAATGGATTTTGTAAATAGCTATCTAAAAGAATGCAATGAAATCATTGCTTGCCTCGATAGAAAGGAAATCGCAAGTGTTTTGGAACTCTTGAAAAACACTCGTGATAAATCTGGACGTATTTTCTTTTTAGGCATTGGGGGCAGTGCTGCAAATGCCTCTCATGCTGTCAATGATTTTAGAAAAATAGCAAATATAGAATCCTATACTCCGACAGATAATGTTTCAGAATTTAGTGCTAGGGCAAATGATGAAGGCTGGAGTTCTGTTTTTGTGGAATGGTTAAAGTCGAGCAAATTGAAGGAAAATGATTTGCTGTTTATACTTTCAGTTGGTGGAGGGGATCTGGAAAAAAATATTAGTCCAAATATTGTGAAAGCTCTTCAATATGCCAAGGAAATCAAGGTTGGATCTTGCGGAATTGTTGGAAGGAAAAATGGTTACACCGCACAAAATGCCGATGCTTGTATCGTTGTGCCAGAGTTATATCCAAATCATATCACACCTCATGTAGAGTCTATACAATCGGTGCTTTGCCATTTATTGGTGTCTCATCCTTCGCTTAAAAAGAATGCAACAAAGTGGTAGGTGATCAAAGAAAACGTTCGGCTATTTTTTTTGACAGAGATGGCATTGTCAACAAAGTTGTGCTCGTGAATGGAAGACCATTTCCGCCAAGAAATTTAGGCGAACTCGAGTATTTAAACGGCATCCATGACTTAATAGAAAAGGCAAAAACGTTAAACTACCTAACTTTTGTTGTGACCAACCAGCCTGATATTGCTCGAAGAAAAACCGAGTCTGGTGTAATAGAAGAAATACATGAGGCGATTCAACATAAGCTAAAGTTCAATGAAATCAGAGTTTGTCCGCACGATGATATCGACCAATGTTCATGTCGAAAGCCATTGCCCGGCATGCTGCTTGCCCTTGCACTAAAATATAATGTGGATCTAGAACAATCGTTCATGATAGGTGACCGCTGGAAAGATATTGAAGCGGGCCATCGAGCTTCTTGCCGAACGGTTTGGCTAAAAAATACCTATAATGAAGAATGGTTGGGGGTGAAGCCAGATTATAGCGTAGAAGACCTCAATGAATGCCTAAACATAATCAATAGGTTTTAAAATGAATGATGTGATCAATAATTTAAAAGTGCAGATTTTTGCTGATGGAGCTAATCTTGGCGATATAAGCAAAAAAAGTCAATGTTCCTACATAAAAGGTTTTACGACAAACCCTCTTTTGATGAATCAATCTGGAATTGTTGATTACTGGGGATTTGCAAAACAAAGCGTTGCATTGGTGGGCAAAAAATCAATTTCGTTTGAGGTCTTTTCCGATGACTTTGAGGCGATGAAGCGTGAAGCTCATCAGATTCATGCGCTTGGTGATAATGTGTATGTTAAGATTCCCGTCACGAATAGTCGAGGTGAATCGACAATGAGTTTAGTTAAAGAGCTCAGTGAAAATGGTTTAAAAATTAATGTGACAGCTGTGTTCACTTTAAAACAAATAGAGGCCTCCGCCCATGTTCTTCAGGGCTCTAAAGCTTCTTATATTTCAATCTTTTCTGGACGTATTGCTGATGCAGGGGTCAATCCCCTGTCCATAGTAACGGAGGCTTTGAAGATGACTCAGCGTCAACCTAATATACAAATCATTTGGGCCAGTCCGCGTGAACTATACAATATCATCCAAGCTGATGAATGTGGGTGTGACATCATAACGGTGAGTGAAGACATTTTAAAAAAGATTTCGTATTTAGGGAAGGATCTGAATGAATTCTCTTTGGAAACGGTTAAAATGTTCAAAGATAATGCTGACGCCGCAGGCTACGCTCTTTAGGCCCGTTGCATTGACCGCTTCAATACCCAGTCAAACATGCCAGCATTGTGGCATAGACACAACTCATCCGCTTGATGTAGGTGGACATAGCTTCTGTTGTCATGGCTGCGCTCAAGTTTACCAATTCTTGCAATCAAAACAATTGCTCGATTACTACAATATTGATAGCCTAAAAGTACAACCAAATACCGCCGCCGATCATCAATGGCTTGAACTTTTAGACCGAAATGATTTTGCACAAAACTTTATCCTCTACCAAGATGAAAATCTCATCAAACTCAGATGGACGCTCCCCTCTATTCATTGTCGGGCATGTGTATGGCTGCTAGAAAAGCTGCCCCAATTTGAAAATGGCGTTTATGAAAGTAAAGTCGATTTGATGTGCAAGCAGCTTGAATTGAATTTGGACCCCAAGCAAACTCATCTCAAACAATTAGCTCAAACCATCTCTAAGTTGGGCTATCCGCCTGATTTAAAAATGAGTAAAGATTTTCCGGAATCACAACAGCATTCAAAGGAGATGTGGCTGCAAATTGGTGTGGCAGGATTTTGCTTTGGCAATGTGATGCTTTTTAGCTTCCCTGAATATTTTGGAGGTAAGGAACTAGGCGAAGGGTTTGAAACCCTTTTTAGAGGTTTAAATCTCATGCTCAGTTTGCCCGTGATGTGTTACTGCGCTCGCAGCATTTTACTAAATGGCATTAAATCTACTCAGACAAAAACCTTTGGCGTCGATTTGCCCATCAGTCTTGGCATTTTTACGTTATTCTCATATAGTTGTTATGAAGTGCTTTGGGGTGTAGGCTCTGGTTATTTCGATTCACTTTGCGGTTTGGTGTTTTTTTTGCTCATCGGTCGAGCCTTTCAAAAATACAACTTCAAAAATCTTGTTTTTGAAAGAGATGAACATCGCTTCTTTCCACTGACCCTTAAAATAAAAAAAGGCGATGTTTACATTGATGCGCCCATGCAGGAGCTAAAGCCTGAACAATACTACCAGTTGCTTAATGGTGGGATGGTTCCGACCGATTCAGTCATCATAGCGGGAGAAGCATCTCTGGATTATCGCCTGATCACGGGTGAAGCGGATTTGAAACATCCCAAAGAGGGTGATCACATTTATGCTGGAGGTATACAACGGGCTGGCAAGATTATTTTAGAAGCAAAGCACAAGGTGAGTGAGAGCTCGCTTGTCAAACTTTGGGAGCAGGCCTCTAAACTCAAGGCTCCACGCTATGAAACCTTGTTGGATCGAGTTGGAAAAGTTTTCACCCTCGTCATTCTTGCTCTTGCAGTGATGACTTTTTTCATTTGGATGCCAACCTCAATTGGCAAAGGAGTTGAGCTTGCCTGTGCTGTACTCATCATTGCATGCCCGTGTGCTCTAGCGCTTTCCGCCCCTTTGTGTTTAGGAGCCGCTATTCGACATTTAGCGAAGAAAGGTTGTTATGTTAAATCGGGCGATGTCGTCGAAGCAATGGGTTATTTAAATACACTGGTTTTTGATAAAACTGGAACGTTGAGTCATATTGATGAACATCAGGGCAGTTTTGAAGGCATCGGTACCGAAAAGGAGCGCGAGATGGCCAGAGCCCTTGCGCTGCATTCCAATCATCCTGTTGCTAAGGCCATGGTTGCTACGGGCCCCGTTGTGAATTTAAACATTAGCAACTTTGAGTCCATTGAACACTGTGGCATACAAGCAACTGTCGAGGGCCATGAGGTTAAGATAGGCAAAGGTTCTTGGTGTATGCCAAGTCAAACACATCTTTCGCAAAGTACCCTTGTGGTGATAGATCAAAAAACTGTAGAGATCTTTTTTCTAAAAACGCTTTGGAGAGAGGATGTGCTCAAGTCATTGGCTGAACTCAAAAACAATTATCAACTTTATTTGTTGAGCGGAGACCACGATCAGCAAAAAGAGCATCTTCTCACTTACTTTAATACTCAGCAAATGAAATTTAAACAATCTCCTAGTGATAAATCAAATTTCATTTCAGGGTTGCAAAAAGAAGGTTTAAAGGTCGCCATGATAGGAGATGGCATCAATGATTCGCTTGCCATGAGAGTTGCCGATGTGGGCATTGCTATCCCTATTGGCAGTGGCCAATTCACACCTTCATGTGATTTGCTTTTACCAGAACAGAATTTTAAGCATTTGTCAAATTATTTGACATATACAAGAAAAAGTTTACATTTGATAGGACTTTGTGTTGGGGTGTCTTTGCTTTATAACTTGGTAGGAATCAGCGCTGCAATGAGTGGACGCATCTCGCCCTTGTTCAGTGCCATTCTCATGCCCCTCAGCTCCTTGTCGGTGGTCACGTTATCCATTTGCATGAGTGCGTATCTGTCCAAACGATTTTTACATCAAAATAGCTCGTGACATGAGCATCATGATCTTGCTCATTGCCATCAGTTTGATGGTGGCATGCATTTTTCTATTGGCATTCGTCTGGTCAGTTAAGTCTGGTCAATTTGAGGATACCGTGACCCCAGCGTTGCGCATTCTTGAACCGGACGAACCATCGCCTTTTTTGGAGAAAAATCATTTTGAGCACAACGGAGACGATCCATTACGACAACAAGATCGTTAGGGATTTTATGGTGGCCTCGGTTCTTTTTGGAATCGTGGGTATGTTCATTGGGCTCATTTTAGCCTTACAATTAGCCAGCCCGACTTTTAATTTAGGGCCTTACTTATCTTTTGGCAGGGTCAGACCATTGCACACGAATGCGGTCATCTTCGCTTTCGTGGGCAATGCGATTTTTATGGGCATTTACTATTCTTTGCCAAGGCTTTGCAAAACACCCATGTTTGACCCGTTATTGTCGCGATTGCACTTTTGGGGATGGCAGCTAATTATAGTTGCCGCTGTGATCACTTTGCCACTAGGCATCACGACGACTAAAGAGTATGCTGAGCTAGAGTGGCCGATCGACATTGCGATCACCTTGGTTTGGGTGGTGTTTGGCATCAACATGATGGGCACCATTTTTAAACGCCGTGAACGTCACATGTATGTTGCTATATGGTTTTATATAGGCAGTTGGTTGGCCGTTGCAGTTTTGCACATTTTCAATTCGTTTGAACTGCCCTACGCTTGGTTTGGGAGTTACTCTGTTTACGCCGGCGTTCAGGACGCCTTGGTTCAGTGGTGGTATGGACACAATGCGGTGGCCTTTTTCTTGACGACACCTTATTTGGGATTGATGTACTATTTTCTTCCAAAGGCAGCGAACCGCCCCATCTTTTCCTATCGTCTCTCCATCATTCATTTCTGGGCTTTAGTTTTTCTCTACATATGGGCAGGGCCTCATCACGTTTTAAATTCTGCTGTTCCAGACTGGGCAGAGTCGCTTGGAACGGTGTTTTCATTGATGCTGATTGCGCCTTCATGGGGAGGAATGCTCAATGGATTGCTCACCTTACGCGGTGCGTGGGATCGCGTTAGAGAAGACGCGGCCTTGAAATTCATGGTTGTGGCGGTGACCTGCTATGGCATGGCTGTTTTTGAAGGCCCCATGCTATCGCTCAAAAACGTCAATGCCGTTGCTCATTTTACCGATTACATCATTGGGCACGTTCACGTGGGTGGATTGGGATGGAATGGCTGTCTTACTTTTGGCATTCTCTACTGGTTGGTGCCTAAACTATATGGAACAAAGCTCTACTCCCAAAAACTTGCCAGTGTTCATTTTTGGTTGGCTACTTTGGGAATTATATTGTATGTTGTTTCAATGTACTTTGCCGGTATCACTCAAGGTCTAATGTGGCTACAATTCGATGAGTCAGGTGAGTTTCTTAAATACCCTAATTTTTTAGAAACTGTTCAAGAGATCATGACAATGTATAAAGTTAGGGTCATCGGTGGCTTACTTTATTTTAGCGGCGCCATCGTGATGGTTGTAAACCTTTGGAAAACTGCAAAAGCAGGATCGTTCATTGCTTGCGACAGTGCTCTTGTTCCGACTAAATACGGCCCCTTAGAGGTTAACAAAGGTGTGCATCGCAAATTGGAAGGTTTGCCAGGTCTGTTTGCCGTGTTGGCCGCCTTGGCTATTTTGGCGGGCGGACTATTTGAATTGATACCTGCCCTACTAAAGGAATTCAAAGACCCCACTGTTGCCTTGGTAGAACCTTATACGGCATTAGAACTTGAAGGTCGTGACATCTATCGCAAAGAAGGATGTTACCATTGTCATTCGCAAATGATTCGTCCTTTCAGGGCTGAAACCACTCGTTATGGAGATTACTCTAAACCTGGAGATTATGTCTATGAGCACCCCTTTCTATGGGGTTCAAGACGAATCGGACCCGACTTACAACGGGTGGGAAAACGACCTTTAACGGCGCATTGGCATTTCACTCATCTCATCGATCCGCAATCGACATCGCAGGGGTCTATCATGCCGCCTTACCCTTGGCTAGCGACAAAACCTTTAGAACTAGGTTACACTAGGGCCAAAATGAAAACGATGGCGACACTAGGGGTTCCCTATGACCCTTACCAAATAGACAGTGCTTTAACAGACCTCCGAATGCAGGCTGAAGGCATTGCTGCTGAACTGCATCAGGCCGATCCTAACATCGACGTCTCACAGTGGAATACTGAAATGATAGCTTTGATTGCCTATCTTAAAAAGCTTGGAGTTCGGATTGAACCTGCAGCTGATAAGGAGGAGAAAAAATGAGTCAAATGTTAAGTTGGTCAAACATTAGTTCTCCGTTAGCCGTTTGGCTCATGGTGTTCTTTGTCATCGTGTTCATGGGTATATTGATTTATGCTGCGATCATGAAAAAGGATCAAGTGCATGACCTGTCTGGAAAAGCCCTTGACGAACAGGATCTTTTGCTCGAACATGAATACGATGGTATAAAAGAACTCGATAATGCCTTGCCGCCATGGTGGAAAAATTTATTTTACGTGAGCTTGATATTTGGAGTTATTTATATGTTGATATACCATACCTTTCAAGTGTGGAATTTACCTGAAGCCGAGTATGTCAAAGAATTAAAAGAAGCAGGGTTGTTTCAAGATACGACGGCGCCAGAAAGCCCGTCTAATGCCAAACCCGTGCTCTCTGAGACTGAACAGAAAGAGTCTATGCTCAAAGCTGGAAAACAAGTTTTCATGGTGAACTGTGTTGCATGTCATGCACCTGATGGCGGTGGCGCTGTAGGTCCGAACCTATGTGATGAGTATTGGATTCATGGCAACACAAAAGCAGAGATCATTCACATTATCAATGAGGGCGTGCTTGAAAAAGGCATGATCAGTTGGAAAACCATGTTGAGTGCAGATCGAATCGAACAGGTGGCCGAATACATCATGTCACTGCAAGGCACCACTCCCGCCAACCCCAAAGAACCTCAGGGTATTAAAGTTGATAAATCGTGACCGCGCCAAGTCAAGAAGAGTTTCGCGACAACATCGCTACAGTTGACTCTAGCGGCAAACGCCGCTGGATCTACCCATCCAAACCGAAAGGCAAGTATTACAACTATCGCAGTTGGTTCGGTTACCTTTTGGTAGCATTTTTGGTGCTCATGCCATTTGTGAAAATAGAGGGTCATCCTTTTTTTCTGTTCAATGTTGTTGAACGACATTTTATATTATTTGGACAACCCTTTTGGCCTCAGGACTTAAAACTCGTTCTTTTAATTCTGATCACCTTTATTATTTTTATCATTGTATTCACCAGTATATGGGGACGTCTATGGTGTGGCTGGGCTTGCCCTCAGACGGTTTTTATGGAAATGGTTTTTAGAAAGATTGAGTTTTGGATTGAAGGCGATGGTCTCGCTCAGAAAAAACTCAATCAAGCTCATTGGAGCTTTGAAAAGGTGCGCAAAAAAATAGTTAAACACGGTCTGTTTATCATTCTCGCTTATATGGTTGGGCATACCTTTCTGGCTTGGGTGATAGGTGTCGATCAGTTGCGACAAATTCTTCAAGAACCGGTAAAGGAGCATTTGAACGGTTTTATTGCCATCAATTTTTTTTCGCTGGCATTTTATTCGGTCTTCAGTTGGTTTAGAGAACAAGCCTGTGTGATCGTTTGTCCCTATGGCCGCTTTCAATCTGTTTTACTTGATCCAAACACCACCGTGATCAGCTATGATTTCAAACGTGGCGAACCTAGAAGCAAGAAGAAGCGCGACCAAATTGAGAACGATAGCGGTGATTGTGTTGACTGCCGACAATGCGTGAGGGTATGCCCGACGGGCATCGACATTCGACATGGGACTCAACTGGAGTGTGTCAATTGCACGGCCTGTATGGATGCCTGCGATCACATGATGAACAAACTCAATCGACCCAAATGTTTAATACGCTATAGTTCCTATAATCAAATTGAATCTGGAATCCAATCTAGATTCAATGCAAGAGTGAAGGCCTATAGTGTTGTTTTATTGTTTCTTTTGAGCCTATGTGCGTATTTAATTGCCAATAGGAATCCTGTTCATATCACATTGACCAGAGTTCATGGCAGTTTATACCAAGTGCTTGAAGATGGTTCTATTCTCAACCTCTACAAATTAAAATTTGCCAACAATAGTTTCGATGATAAGGTGATATCTTTAAAACTCAGTCAGACGATTGGCGAGTTGCGGGCTCCAGCGGCCATTCAATTGGCCAGCTATGCAACTCAAGAAGTGATGGTCAATTTAAAATTGACCTCAGCAGAAATCAAGGCGTCAAAGATGTTCATTCCATTTCAAATTATGGCAAATGAACAACTGATCAACGAAATAAAGTTTACGTTTATTTCACCACGACAATAGTGACGTTTGCCATCATCACGGGTTTAACGCTTGGAATGACGGGCAGCCTTCACTGTTTGGGTATGTGTGGACCTCTAATCTTGTCATTGCCGCAACAGGGACAATCTAAAGTAGAGATCTTATCAAGAAAATTACTATACCATTTAGCTAGAACTTGGGTCTATGTGGTATTGGGAACCATTGCCGGATTATTGGGTCAGAAACTTGAAATGGTTTTGCCCGATTATTTTCACTCCACTATTTCAATCATTTGTGGACTGGTTATTCTTATCAGTGTAGTTTATCCCAGTCATCTCAAGATGAGTCCTTTGCCTAAGTTCTCAAAACCGTTTCAAACGTTGCTGCACGATAAGAGCCTTGCTTCCGAGCTGGTGCAGGGCATGTTGAATGGTCTTTTGCCTTGTGGCATGGTCTACTTGGCTTTGACCGTTGCTTTTGGATTGGGATCAACTTTGAAGGCTATGTTGTTGATGTTGAGTTTTGGATTGGGAACCATTCCTTTGCTTTTGAGTTTATCCTTACTCAAATGCCAGTTGACTTTAAAGTCCAGACCTTGGATGCGTAAAATCAAACCTGCGGCACTCGTTTTGTGTTCGCTCTTACTTTTATTAAGGGGATTTGGAGTGCCGCTGCCTCACATGAACTATTTCCAGACTGATCTTTCAAAAACATCACATTGCCCAGCTTGTCATGTTGATGAGTAAATTTCCTAGTATCAGATTTTCTGATCTCGGCGAGACTCGAAAATTACAATTACGGCATTAAGTTGTTAGAAAATAGTGAGAAGAGCCAAGTATTCATAAATTAGTTCCTCTCCACGATCTTCACAAAGATGAACCAAATTTATGATGCTGAAAAAATCATCACGACGGTTTAATTTTTTTTGATGAAACACCTTATCTTATTTATACTTTGCGTACATGTTTTCTGGTCTAGGGCAGAAAGCTATGAAGCTATGCGCATCACTCTGAGTCCAGATTTATTTGCACAAATTAGTGCTAATACATTGCTAGGGAATGATTTTGGAATGAGCGGAAACACATCGATTATCAATCCATCCTCTGGTGGTTGGTGGAAAAATTTCTTCACTCAAAATTTGACGTTCAACAGTTTCATTGTTCCAGACGAGTTTCAGAGCAACAGCGTAGCCAATGGAAATATTACCACTACTGCCTCCAATATCAGTATGGAACTTTCAGTCTCAGGAAACTATGGGTCTTGGTGGAGAAAAATTGGTTCCAGTGATGACTTTGAAGGAACCCTCTCAACATCCACAGCTTCGATCAATGCTATCCTCAATCCAACTATCATTGATGGAATTCCAGGTTTTGAAATTTCTGAAGCCTCCTTGGAACTTGGTAAACTTTCCAGTACGGGTCCAAATAGAAACTGGAGTGCTTTTTTGCTAAGGTACCCCAACTATCAAACTCAACTCGCTTCTGCCGTAAACAATCAATTCGTAAATTTCTCAACTCAGGTTGCCATCAATGACATTGATTTGCCAGAACTTCTTGTCTCTATTTCTTCAAATGTCGAAAGCTCTGCAATCACAAATGACTACGTTTCTTTTACCGGTAACGGAACAGCCTACTTGACGGATCAAGGCTACGCAGATCAGGGTATTGAAAACAACATAAATCTTCCGGTTCATGATTATGAAGAGAACTTCTAGATCTATCTCTCGCAGTATACCGCTCAAACGGCTTTATCGGCGCTTTACGCCAATGGCAATGTAAGCCTAACCTTACTCCCTGAAGATATTCCAGATATTTCACCCTTCACTGGGAATACCCTTTCGCTTGGCTTGTTGATTCCTCAGATGTCCGCGACTTATCCCAGTGGGAATATTGTTCGAATGAGTTTTGTGGCTGACCCGGACAATGCCCCTACGGTATCGTTCAATGAAAACCTTGCCTTCGCTTATTACTATACATGTAGTATGGATGTTTTGGTTGACACGGATACTTATGAAAATGCATGTGTCCTAAGTGGGTTATTAAATTTCGTTGGGAGTGTGAACGTCAACGATAATAGGTTCGGTTACACCGTGAGCTCTGTCAGTTTTTCCAATTCAACGGTAGAGTCATCAAACATTGGAGTTATCAATACTTCCCTTTTTCAATTCAAAGTTAACTTAGCTGGCATTGGGCTTGTCAATGCCATCAACACAGGAACCGCAGACTGCACCATGCCTATACCTGACGTGTTTTTTGGGCAGAGTTTGATTTTAAATGACTCTGATTTTACACTAGAGAATGGCTATCTGTCATTTGTAGCGAATGCAACTGCCAACATTTCTCAGTGATCGACTTTTGATAAAGCAACGACTCGATATTTATAAGACTATGGCTACACCACCAACCCTATCAAGTTCATCTCATTACATGAATTTCTGGACCCCTCACTTGCGTTTTTTTGCGTTGGCCACTTGTTTGATTTTTATTTATCCAAGGCTCGCAAATGCCAGTTCAAATGCCCCTTTCATTTCCGAAGGGAATTCTGTCACCGTAACAATGGATGAAGACGGCATCTTTACAGCTCCAACAATTACAGCTAACGATCTCGATGGAGATCCCCTCACATGGAGCCTCTCAGGCAATGGCGTTTTTGGTGAAGTGACCTCTTTGAGTCACGCCGGTAATCAGATTACATCCTTGATCTATACACCAGATGTCCATTTCAACGGATATGATGAGTTCGAATTGCAAGTGAGTGATGACAACAATGGAACAGCCAACATTACCGTCAATGTTATCATAACAGCCGTCAACGACAATCCCGTCGTCCAGTCAACTCCGATCACTTTAGCAACAGAGGACAATCTTTACATTTACACCTTAATTGCCGATGATCTTGATGCTGGGGACAATCTCGTCTGGAATATCAAAGGTGGGACCAGTCTTCCCGACTGGTTGTCTTTCGAAACAGGCAGTCTAAAGGAAACCCTGTTGGGTACGGGGGCTAATATTTTCACAGGAGTTACCACTGATGACAATGGCAATATCTATTATGCAGAAGATACTGGAGTAACGATCTACAAAATTGATGCCGATGCTAACCAAATTTCATGGGCAACGGTGAGTGACAGTGAAAAGAACGGCCTGTTAGTCGTCGATAATTTTTTGTATATTTCTTATTACTATTTAAATAAAATAACTCGAATAGATTTATCCGATCCAGATTCTAGAGAAAATGATTGGGTTACGAATATCGATGCGCCCGTTGCCATGGCTTCAAGAGATGGCTTGATGTACGTGTGCTTGCCAAATGCGCAAATGATCACCTATATTGATATGACTACCTTGGCAGTATCCGGCAATATTTCCGCAAGTTACCCGTCGGGTTTGGACTTTGATAGCTCTGGAAATCTTTATTATACAGAGATGTCAAATGGCAACGTAGTGAAATATGACGGTACGATTTCTCAGACAATTTTCTCAACACCCAATTACCTGACAGGTATTAAAATAGATGCCAATGATCAAATTCATTTAAGTTGTCTCGATGGCCCTATCCTAAAACTAAACTCAAATTATGGTTTACAGGCAAGCATTGGTTCTGCAAATTCAATGGTAGTTGGCCTTTCCTTCACAAGCCATGGCAATCTGGTTTGGTCATCCATTGAAGATGCACACTATGGAAATCTTTACCTCCTCGATATTGGCAGGGGATTAACAGGAACTCCTTCCAATGATGACGTAGGAACTCATTCTATTTATTTAACCGTGTCCGATGGTAATGTCACGATTGATCATAACTTTTTAATCACTGTTTTAAACACCAATGACTCGCCAATTCTCACGTCTTCGACCAATTTAAACTACACGGAAAATGGTGGGGCCGTTATTTTAGATGCGGGAATAACTTTAATGGATATCGACGCAGATGAAATAATTGAAAGTGCCTCTGTCATGATTTCTGGAAATTTCAAGACTGGAGAGGACCGCTTGGCCATGACTGATACCAACAGTATTTCCGCTAGTTGGGAGAGCAGCACGGGCCTTTTGACACTCAGTGGAAACGCAAGCGTGTCAGCCTATCAATCGGCTTTGGCTAGTGTCACTTATGAGAACTTGAGCGATAATCCGAATACTGAAGAACGAGTCATCAGCTGGAATGTTAACGATGGAGATGTTACCTCTCAAACACTTATCACACGACTTGAAATAAACGCGATCAACGATGCGCCTATCATCAGTGGTAATGATTCCATATCTGTGACTATTCACGAAGACAGTAGCTTGATCATTTCCAGCATCTTGGCGACTGATGCTGAAGGGGATTCTCTCAGCTGGAGCCTAAGTTCTGATGCCAGTTCCGGAATCGTAAATGTATCGGGAACAGGAAGCTCTCCGACATTGAGTTACATCCCAAATGCCAATTTTTTTGGAACCGATAGCTTTTCGATTCAAGTTTCCGATGGAACAGCAACCGATACGATTGCCATTCATGTTAATGTTACTGCAGTGAATGATGCACCGTCTGTTAGTGCACCAAATCTACAAACTCTTTCTGTTGGTGACACCCTCAATTTGAATCTTTCAGCTAGCGATGTTGATGGAGATAAACTTACATTCAGCTTTCTCTCCAAAGGACGCTCATGGATTACCCTCGCTCATTCCACCTTGAGTCTAAGCGGCGTCGTCCCTGCATATGAAGCCGGACAACTGATTAGTTTGAGAATTGGTGTCAGTGACAAAAGCATCACCAAAGAGGTGCTCGTGCAAATACGAATCAATGAAAAGGAAAATAACGCCAACTCAAGCCTCAACGTGGGAACAACCATTGTAACTGTTATCAACTCAGAAAGTGAACCTATTGAGTCTGCTGAAATCGATATTCCCGGACAGCAATTACGATATACAGATAGCGCAGGGAATCTTACACTTAGCTTGCCCTCCACATTGCAAACGAGAGTTACACTCTCAGCAAACGGATATGTAGCTAGGACAATGACTTTAACAGCTGCAGAACCACAATTGAACATCATCCTTGAACGTGGAGAGTTGATCTTGTCTGGCTCGATATTTACCTCAAATGCTGAAAGCTCGTTTGGAGCCAAGGTCGTTGCCTCAAGCCAATTGGGTAGAATGGAAACAACCGCTCTGGGCGACGGGTCTTATCAACTTTTTCTTCCAACAGGAAATACCACCTGGACGGTAGGGGCAAGTTTAAGTGGCTATGCTTACGAATTAGAAACTCTTGCCACAACATCAGGAGAGACCTCTAAAAGCCTAGACTTCACTCTCAATCTCGACACATATTTCTCTTGGAAATCACATCAAGACCAGAGCGGAAACGTTGTCAGTTTATGGATTACCGCTGAACCTCCCTTTACTGAAGGAGATGAAAGCTCAGCGATCATTTCCAGTGACAGCGGAACACTTTCAGATATTTCATTCCAAGCTAGTGATGCGTCTTTATTCTTACAGCTGACTCCTTCTGGCGGAGAAAAACAAATCCAAGTCGACCTCACTGCTCAACCCTCTCTGGGTGTCACTCGGAGTCTTAGCCTACCCATTACTCTCGCTCAGTCTGGTGACAAGAAGCAGAACCTCCATGTCTTTAAACGACTTTCCATTGTTTCCGGGACGGCTGGAATTGTTAGTCTAAGTGGACTGGACAGTTCCAATGAAGACCTAACGGGTGTCGAGATCCCTTCTTTTGGCGTTTCCTCTAATGTACAAGCCATTCGTCTTGAAAGGGTTGATGAAAATAGCAATGGCCTCTCCAGTGGCGCTAGAGTTTATTTAATCGAAGCCTATACGGTTGATGGAAATACCGGGGAGTTGATTAAAGCAGGCAACGAAGATATTGATGAAATCTTTTTAACTTTCAGTTACGACCCGACAGAATGGAACCCGACGGTCCATAGCATTGTCTATAGTGAAGATAATGGAACAACATGGAATCGTGTTGCTCCATCTGACATCGTGTCGGTGGACTCTGAACGAAACACTGTAACTATTCAAAGTACTCATCTATCTCTATGGAGTTTGTCTTCAGATGGAGGACTCCAAGGATTGAGCGGTGGAAGTACTGGTGGTGGCGGTTGCCTTCTGAAACCTTAATCCGAAATTTGAAAGTCATCAAACATGAAAACAAGTTTTATACTAATGGCAATGTTTGGACTAACTTGCTCATCTTCCACGACAATACTTTTCGCGGAAATAGACTATGCAAGTCCTACCCTGCAACAAATTGAATCCGCAAAAGAACCTGACAAAGAAGGCACAGAACCATTTGATCAATGGACATTGGATACTGAAGTTTCTTTCTTACAGCAAAAACTCAGATCCGAATTAGATCATTCGCTTGTGGAAGAAGACACCTTCACCTTCGGAGTTTATGGACAACGCGAATTACATTCTACTCAAGGTCAGTGGACCCTCAGACTCGGCCTTGGTTATCAGAATAGTGATTTCGACTACAAGGAAGGTCAGGCCGTTTTGTCCGTAGACGGGTGGACCTACTTAATTGGGACGGGATTTCGTCCAAGGCAGTTTCCCAGAGGCAGACTTCTGCTCACTTTCAGTCAATCTTTTTTAGAAGGAAGAGATTATGAAGACCGTCTTTTGGGAACCACAGGTCTTTCCCAAGATGCAAAAATGACGCACACTCAATATGGGGTTGAAATCGAGATTCTCATTCAAAAAATGAGTTGTCCTTTCGGCATACATCAATTACTAGGTCATCTAGGGTATCAGGGCAGAGAATGGAATATGAACACTGGCTGGGTCACCAATTCAGAGGAAGATTTGAGTCCAGACCACCATGCCCGTTTAGGACTTTCCTACAACTTGAAGCGCAAAAGTCAACTCATACAAAAGGACCTAGATTATAACTTATATGGCGGTTGGATGGACCTTGGCTTTCATATGCGTCTTCAATGTGGGGCAAAATTCTAATTGAATCTCAATGAAACGGAGTTCGTTTGCCTCGGAACTGAATTGAGGCTGCGGTATGTCCTTGGACGCCAAGAAAAATTTGAAATTGGGGTCATCTCAAATTCCTAGAGATCAGGAAATCTGAGTATGGGTGGGGTTACTGCAATTGGTGTAGACGAAAAAATTGAAAAGAGACGCGCTTAATTTCCAATGCCAATGTTTTTATTGAGCAAATCGTCCACTAATAAAATGTGATTGAAATAAGCTTCACGTTCTAGTTCTTTTGTCGCTGGTGAGAGGGTGATCAGAATTTTTTCTACAGTATCATTTTTCTTGTTTGGATAAAGAGCAACTTTTTTTCAACGTCGGGAATGATCGACTTCCCGATGGGTTTAGTTTGATATATTATTTCACAAATAAGGATGGTTCTGTCTGCTCTAATAAACATCATGTCTATTTGTGCTTTTTCATGATTTTGCCCACCGAACCAAGAACCAACGTGATATTGAACTCCAGAAAAACCAAGATGTTTTGAAATCAAATGGTGATGATTTAAGCAGAAAGATTCAAAAGCCAAACCTTTCCATGCGTCAAATTTTTTATCGGGGAGATACGTTTGAATGGAGTTGCTATCATCGCCTCTTTGTATAAGCGAGAGATTTGGTTTTATAAATTTAAAATAAAATCGCAAATATTGATCGGAGATCCGATAGCGAGAACATCTAACCGCATTGACTTTATCAATGGAGAAGTATTTCTCAATAAAGCCTGCATCCTCTAAATTTTCCAGATACTCTGAAATGCGTCCACCAGAATCAAGCGAGCAAGCCTTTTCCAGTGTAGACCTTTCTCCCCAGTTATTTTGAGCGAGATATTTAACAATATTGATATAATGTTGATTTGTACCAAAATGACTTGCAAATAAGCGTTCAAATTCATTGACTAAATATCCATTTTTTCTAAAACATAATTGCTGAAGATTTAAGAGCGAAGATTTTGTTTTGTCGATCATTTCCAGATATTGTGGAATGCCTCCAACGGCCATGTAAATTAAAGTTATGTCGGCATGAGATCGTTCAGGTTTAAAGACACCTTGTATTTCTGGTAACAAAAGAGGCTGTAGATTTATTTCAAAATGAATCCTACCATACAAGGCCTTTGACTTAATGACTTTTTTGACCATGAATGAGGAAATGGATCCACATACAATCAAATGAATACAGTTTTCTTTCTTAAAAAAATTATCCCAACAATATTTTAAATCACTCACCAAAGATGTTTTATTGGCTGCTAGCCATTGAAGTTCGTCGAAAAATACAATTGTTTTTGTGTCGCCGATAAGCTCCGATAACCATTTAAACAGATTCCGCCACGATTGATTTTTGTTGATAGAATGAGGATCAATCTTTAGATTAAAAAAATTGACCAAGGACTCTATGAAAATACTTTTTTGTTCTTTGCTGCTTTGGCCTTCCAAACCTTCAATTTTAAGGATTCGGTTTTTGGAGAACGCTTCTTCTATCAAGCGCGTTTTTCCAATCCTTCTACGCCCGTAGACAACTGAGAAACGAGATTTGTCTTGATCCCAATCTCGAAGCTGCGCGATTTCTTTTTGTCTTCCCCAGAATTCCATAACATTGAACCTGACGGTAAACGGCATAGACTATAATAGTTAAAGGCCATGCTTCAAACAATTTTGTCGGCCGTTAGGCTAATTTAAATGCACTTAACAGCCATTTTTGTGTGCCCCAGTGTCAAAAAATACACTACCCTGCTTGTCATGCCGGGTAATAAATTTTTAGAGATGAACCTTGGAAGGTCTTTGTCTGTTGTTACCCAGCACTCTTTAAAAAAGTGTAGAAGGGTTTTATCACAACGATATTCCCCACTTTCTCGATAAATAGGTTTCTACCTGAATCCTTTCTGTATCGCTCAGCAATTTGTCGTAAAAAATCAGCTCTCCAATGTCGCCGGTTATAAAGGCAAAGCCTTCAGAGCCTAATGTCGGAGCGGCTTCTAAAGCACGTTGTGAGTAGGTTGCAGTGCCTGAGCTCACTCCGTTGATATAGGATTGTGCCAAATTCGGCGAGCCCAAAGACCAAGTGATGATTGATGCCCCTGACGTCCTTGGGCTTAACGAAACATTGCCTTCAGTGTCGGTAAAAATACCGGTTGTTGTCGCTGAAATGGTCGACCATAAGATAAGCCTGTCGCTGCCATCATTGCTGGCAAAAAACCTTTCTGAGGTGCCAGAGTGCTTGGTTTTGTAAATGGCGAAAATGGTATAATTGCTTCTGGTATGTGCCATGTTGGAAAGGGTCATATCCTCACTGCCATTAAAATAAATGCCATCTCTCCCATTTATGGCAGCGGTATTGCCTGACGGGTATCTGTTGACACTGCTTGTAGCATGGCTGTTTTGGCCACTTTTATCATACCAAGCCAATAAGTTCCCGCTGCTATCGAGGTTTAAGGTTGATGTGTCATCAGCATCCAACCACAAAATTAGATTTGCACTGAGAATGGGTCCAAAATTTGAATGGAGCGACGAGTTGGTCACGAGCCATTGCGACCCGTCGGAAATCATTTCCACATAGGGTAGACTCCCAGTTTGTCCTGCATTTAAAATATAACTGGCTTGGTTTTCAATATTTCCTCCGCCAGAAATCCAGATGGAATTTAAACTTGAGATCTTTTTGATGGTCAACTTTCTTCCCGTGACATTCCCTGCAAAGGGCAAGGTTAAAGTGAGGTTGTCACTTGACGTATCGGCAAAAATCATGGAGTTACCGCCCACTGTTGTGCTTGTGCTGACCGTTTGAATTGAAAATCCGATTGAGCCATTGATGTTTAAATTGGAGGAACCTTCACTTCCACCTATAAACAATTGTTCGGTGATGATTGAATTGCCATTCACATGTAGGTTGGACGAGGGGAGCGTGCCTATTCCCAAGCCTGTTGAATTTAAAATCATTTCAAAATGTTGATCCACTTGGGTATCAAAGCGAATAGTCCCATTGTTGCTGCGTAGGTCTGCGTAACAACAAGCACTCCCTAGCGAGACAATGCAAATAGCTTTGATGAGCGAACTGAGCATTTGAAAATGACAACCTAAAAGTTTCTAGGGATTGTATGACAAGTTAGGTTTTTACAAGTAGAGTGAATGCCTAGAGATGTCTAGTGTGGTAGCGAATTCTTCGGAAATCACATTTTTTCACTCAACTTGGCGGTCCATATTTCGCCCCAAGTCTATGAATGTAAGTAGATTCACTTTTTGGAATTGTTTTTTCTAACCATTTAAAAATCAGTCACTTAAAAATAAAGATCATTTTTTCGGCTAGCCAATAGTTAGAATCCGCCCTTTTACTTGTGCCAATTTAAAAAGATGAGTTGTCTTTGTGGATCACAACTTGTAATAGGGTTTTCCATTGCAAAGTGACTCTCCAATCATCATGGCTGACGAAGAAGAGAAACAGCGTCGTATCATCGACGATTTAGTCTCATCAAGCATCAATGAAGTTTCTGAAGAAATCAAGTTAAAGTCCAATCAAATTGACGGATTTAACTCAAAGCAGGAAACGGTATTTAAGCAAGAGCAGCAAACTGTTGATGAGAGCGAACAGAGTGTTCAACCTTTGGAAAGCGTTGAAGCACCAGAGAAGGCTAAAATTTTTGAACGAACCCCGACGCCTCAAACGCAGGTTGAAGCGCAGGCCTCTGTAGTTAGTGATGAACACGAGAACGTAAAATTAGATGAGTTATTTTCTTCAGAACAAGACTTTTTTGAAGATAAGAAAGCCGAGGAGGAAAAGTATCTCAACGATTTAGAGCAAATTGAAGTGCGTGAAGCTGAAATCACGGATTCAAAGGCCAAGGTTGGCGCTGAAAACGGAAAGCGTCAACAAGCTGATGAAGCGGTTGATGGGGACGATCGACGCATTTCCCAAATAGAACCTTCCAGTGCCAAAGAGGCTTCTACCGAGGCAATGGGTTCTGATGAAAACGTGGCTTTAGACAATGTTGTTACTCCAGTTGTAGAAGAAGACCACTCGCATGAGGATGTTTGTGAAACCGATCATTCTGCTCAGCTTTTAGCCGATCAAGCTCAAGCCAATGCCGATGCCGCGCAGGCGACTGCAGATGCACAGCAAGCGCAAGCTGCTGCGGCTGAAGCTGCAGCGATAAGCGCCCAAAACGCAGCCGATGCGGCATTGGAATTGGCCTTAGCAGAACAGGCACAAGCCGATGCGGCCAGAGAACTAGCGGTTAGTGAACAAGCGGAGGCCGACGCCGCATTAGCCCAAGCAGAGCTCGAACAGACGGAAGCTGATCTTGCCCAGTCTCAAGCAGAGCTCGAGCAGACTGAGGCCGATGCTGCTCAAGATCTCGCCAATGCAGCACAAAATCAGGCCGATGCGGCTCAGGCTGCAGCTGATGCTCAACAGGCAATTGCCGATTTAGCTTTGGATGCAGCTGAAGTTCTGCAAGCTGAAGCGGATGTTGCCAGAAATTATGCCGACAGTCAACAACAGCTCGCCGATGCCGCACAAAGTCAAGCTGATGCTGCACAGGTCGAGGCTGAAGAGGCCTTGCTGCATGCGCAAACAGAGCAGGCTGAAGCCAATGTCGCACAGAGCAATGCCACATTAGAGCAAACTGAAGCTGACGGAGCACAGGCACAAGCAGAAACGGCGCGTGAAACAGCAGCGACGGCTGAGGCGCAAGCGGATGTTGAGCAGGCTGAAGCTGATGGCGCACAGATTCAAGCTCAAGACTTGCAGCATCAGGCTGATGCCGCTCAAGCGATTGCGAATATTGAACAAAATGAAGCGGAAGCAGCACAAGCAACAGCTGATTTAGAGCAAACTGAAGCTGATGGCGCACATACAATGGCTGATCTAGAACAAATAGAGGCCGATTTGGCTCAAGCTATTGCTGAATCGGAACAAGCTCAAGCCGATGCGGCTCAGGCTTTGGCCGACACAGCGCAAACTGAGGCTGACGCAGCGCAAGCCAATGCTGATCTACTAGGAACCGAAGCCGATGCTGCTTTGGACAATAGCAATACCGCACAAGCGCAAGCTGATAGCGCGCAAGCGCTAGCTGATGCAGAATTGGCTGAAGCCAATGCTGCTGCTGTCACGGCAGCCAACGAGCAGGTTGAAGCCGATGCTGCCGCGGCGACAGCTATTGCTGAACAAACCGAGGCGATCGCAGCTCAGGCGACGGCAGCTGCCGAACAAGCCGAAGCTATAGCGGCGCAAGCTACGGCGACAGCCGAACAAATTGAATCCGACATGGCGCAAGCTGCCGTTGCTGACGCTCAAAGTAAACTAGATCTAGCTCAGGCAGAATTTGATGCAAGTGATAAGTTCAAAGAGACCAGTGTTGAAGTATCCGCCGAACCCATTTATAAAACTGTCACTCATGAATGGACCACAACTGAAATTCAGACTCAAGAAGTGACGACCGTTGAAATCAAAGAGCTAAAGTGGAATGAAACGATTCAATCAGAAGTGGAAGAAAGCATTCCTGAACATACGACAGACGAGCATATTTCTATCGAGTCTGATGGGGTGCAGACAGTCAACATCATCATCTCTTTAGATGTGAGTGGATCGATGACTAAAGCGCAGTATGGAGGTGTGATTAAACTTCCCGATGGCACGAAAACGACTAGGTTGCAGTTGGCTAAAGATTCTTTAACGAATATGATCAATAGTTACGGGGAGGACACGGTTTTAAATATCAACATCACAGCATGGGATGACCATGCGAGTAATCATGGGTGGATGAATGCTGAAGATGCCCTCAACTTGATCAGTGAGTTGGAGGGCGGAGGCTCAACCAATTATGAAGATGGCATTTCAGCAACCCATCTTGCTCTCGACGATATGCCTGCGGCCGATTCTACGCTCAGTTTATTTATTTCAGACGGTGAACCGACAAAAAATGAGGGTGGAACGAGCGACTATTTAGACCAAGAGTACATCGACTTGTGGAATGAAATATCTGCGGCATCCACGGAATCTGTTGTGGTGGCTATAGGCACGGGCATCAAGGACACCTCGTATTTGGAAAGATTAGACGAGGTCACTCATATTACTGATGAAACTCAGCTGGAAGTCTATGTCGTGGATACCGCCGATGATGCGATTTCTGAAGAGTACTATTATAACAATTTAGAAGACTCTACCTTTGAACTCGGAGATACCAACGATACTTTTGTGATCAATGGAGAAGCCTCTAATGTGTCTATTGATCTTGGTGCGGGAAAAAATATTGTCATTTTAGAGCAAGATCCCTCTGGAGATATCACCATTCATGGTGGGAGTGGTCAGGATCTGCTTAGACTTTCGGGAGACAAAAGCGACTACACGCTTGACTTGAATGTCGTTCAATCAGACATTCAAGTGGATGTTGTTGACAATGACCAAAAAGTTCTCAACAATGGTTCCAAAGACTATGTGACCTACGAACTTGGCGGCAATGCTACCGAGGCACAACTGACGGTGAGTAGTTATAAAGACTCAAAAGATGACGGTGTGATCGTTCTAAAAAACGAACAGGGAGACATTGTCAAGACTTTGGATATTGACGATTACACGTCAAACACCAACAGCAATCAGATCATTAATATAACTTCAGAGCTGCCGTTTTCGAAAATTGAAATCATTCATGAAGATGGAAGTGCGTTTAAGATAGAAAGCATGCATGCTAGTGTGACTCAGCAAAGTGCGGAATCCTTTTCGGGGACCATCACCACAGCAGACGGGCATGTTATTACCATCGACAATATTGAAGGTTTAGTCTTTAACAATGAAGCGGAGGGCGACATTGATGACCTCATTATCATCAATACGACAACTCAAGAAGTCGAAGTTGAAATTCTTCATTCAGAAGACTCATTGGTTTTAGACCTAGAGGCCATGGACGCTGCGGGTATTTATGAACGAGACGGTGAATACTATCAATTAGAAATTCAACTGGTCCCCTATATTGATCCTGACCTAGCCTCTGCCCTTGCTCTGGCTGAAGCGAATTTATCTGCGGCACAAGCTGTTGCTACGACTGAACAAGCCGAAGCGATAAATGCGCAAGTCAATGCCGATATTGAACAAGCCGAGGCAACAACAGCACAGGCAACGGCAACGGCCGAACAAGCCGAGGCGACTGCAGCACAGGCGGTAGCCGACGCACAGCAACTCGAAGCTGACTATGCTCAGTCATTGACCGACTTAGAACAGGCCGAAGCCAACGTTGCCCAGATGCAGGCGGATGCGTTACAAGCACAAGCCGACGAGGCTCTTGCCGCAGCGCAAATCAAGGCGGATGGTTTCGATGCCGCGCAAGCTAATGCCAATGCATTACAAGCACAGGCAGATGTCGCACAGGCACAGGCGAGCAACGAGCAACAAGAGGCCCATGAAGCACAGGTTTTGGCTGAGGCCGAGCAAGCCGA
>Ga0172372_10000778_pt1 | contig 48822 bp, 39 predicted proteins | sample LakKiv5m_2_FD_114544 | JGI IMG/M metagenome (GOLD analysis project Ga0172372, IMG submission 114544) | Freshwater microbial communities from Kabuno Bay, South-Kivu, Congo - kab_092012_9.5m | ecosystem: Environmental > Aquatic > Freshwater > Lake | place: Democratic Republic of the Congo...
GCGGCCCGGGCCGCGCAACTCGCTCGGGCGCGTCAAGTTCGAGTTTCCCAACGACGAGAACATCTACATGCACGACACGCCGTCGGCGCAGTTGTTCGGGCGCGCGCGGAGAGACTTCAGCCACGGGTGCATCCGGCTTGAGCAGCCCGAGGCCATGGCCCGCTACATCCTGCGCGATCAGCCCGGCTGGACACCCGAACGCATCGCCACGTCGATGAGCGAGGCCCGTTCTGAACGGGTCGAGCTGTCGCGGTCGCGCCAGGTGGTGCTCTATTACCTGACGGCGGTGGTCATGCCCGACACGGGGCAACTGCATTTTGCCGACGATGTGTATCGGCACGACGCGCGGTTGACACGGGCGCTGGGCGCTCTGCGGTAAAGGGCGGACGTTACCACTGACGCACGCGACCGGTGTCGACGTGCACGAAGTCGGACGCGGGATAGTAGCCCACGCCGCCGCCACGCACATCAAGCGCCGCGCCGCGCAGCTGACGCAGCGGCACCCCGGGCAGGCGGATGTCGATAGCCTGTCCCTTCATGTGCAGGCTGCCGCTGGCCACGCCTTCGCTGTGCTGCCGCAGGTAGGCATTGGTGGCTGGCGAGCGGTATCCCGAAATGATGTGGAAGGGCTGGGTGCTGCCCGTGCGTTCGCGGATGCTGTGCAGCAGGTCGAACAGGTGCGGGTCGATCGGGTGCCGATCACCGGTGCGGAAGTCGCGCAGCAGGCCGTTGAGGGCCTCGAGGGCCTCGGGCACGTAGGCGTCGTCGACAGCGTAGTCGAAGCTGAGTGATTCGCCCGTATGGGTGTGGTGGAAGGAGAGGGCGCGGCTGCGGCGCCGGGCACCGGCGACCGAGGGATGCAGCAGCAGCGGAACACCCACGGCGAGCGCAGTGACAAACGACCGGCGAGTCATGGCGGCCACACCCAATGATACGCTCGGAGGCTGCAGACAGTTCCGATGACCTCAGAAGCCATTGCCCGTGAGGCGGCGCGGCGGCGCACCTTCGCCATCATTTCCCATCCGGACGCGGGCAAGACCACGCTGACGGAAAAGACGCTGCTCTATGCCGGGGCCATCGAACTCGCCGGGGCGGTGCGGGGCAAGAAAAGCCAGCGACATGCCGTATCGGACTGGATGGAGATCGAGCGCGAACGCGGCATCTCGATCACCTCGGCAGCGCTCGAGTTCGACCTGTTCGACCGGCATGTGACGCTGCTCGACACGCCCGGCCACAAGGACTTCAGCGAAGACACTTATCGCACGCTGCTGGCTGTCGACAGCGTGGTGATGGTGATCGATGCGGCCAAGGGCATCGAGACGCAGACGCGCAAGCTGTTCGCCGTGGCCAGCCAGCGGCACCTGCCGATGCTGACGTTCGTCAACAAGCTCGACCTGCCGGCGCGCGATCCGCTCGAACTGCTCGACGAAATCGAGCGTGTCCTCGGAGTGGCGGCCGTGCCGATGAACTGGCCGATCGGCATGGGCGATCGCTTCCGCGGCGTGTATGACCTGCGGACGCAGACGGTGCTCTTCTACGAGCGGGGCAGCGGTGACCGGCGCGCCCCGGTGCAGGTGGCCAGCGCCGATGATCCGGCGCTTGTGGCCCTCATCGGCCCCGAGCGGCACGCGGAACTCATCGAGGCCGTGTCGCTGCTGCAGGCCGCCGGCACGCGGTTCGATCACGAGGCGTATCTGGCCGGCAGGCAGACGGCAGTGTTCTTCGGTTCGGCCATCTCCAATTTCGGTCTCGAGTCGTTCCTCGCCGCCCTCGTCGAGCTGGCACCTCCGCCGTCGCCACGCGACAGCGAGGGGACACTGATCGATCCTGCCGACACCGACTTCAGTGGTTTCATCTTCAAGATTCAGGCGAACATGAACCCGCGCCACCGCGACCGCGTCGCGTTCCTGCGCGTGTGTTCGGGCGTGCTCACGAGGGACATGCTCGTGACCAACGCGCGGCACGGCGAGTCGGTGCGGCTCTCACGTCCGAGCCGATTCTTCGGGCGCGACCGCGAAACGGTCGACACGGCCTATCCTGGTGATGTGGTGGGCCTGGTCAATCCGGGCCGCTTCGGTATCGGCGACACCCTCTATGCCGGGCGCCCGATCCGCTATGCACGCATTCCGCATTTCCCGGCTGAGCATTTCGGCGCGCTGCGCCTGCGCGACGTGAAGTTCAAGCAGTTTGACGAAGGCATCCGCCAGTTGGAAGAGGAAGGCCTGATGCAGGTGGTTTTTCCCGTCTACGGCAAGCGCGAGCCCATTCTCGGTGTGGTCGGCGCATTGCAGTTCGACATCGTCGAAGCGCGCATGAAGAATGAATACGGCGTCGTCTGCGGCGTTGAGCGGCTGCCCCATACGGCGGCGCGCTGGATTGCCGACGACACCGGGGCGCGGCTCAAGCTGCCGCAGGGCGTGCTCGAAACGGTCGATCGCGACGAGCGGCGCGTGCTGCTGTTCCAGTCCGACTGGGAACTGCAATACACGCAGCGCGAAAACCCCGGCGTCCGTTTCCTCGACGTGGCGTGACCGCGCGTCCGGCAGGCCCTGCGTGCCCCGCGCGCATCGTGCCGCCTGCCGACGTCAGCGCCTAGGTGCAGGGAGCCGGCGCTGCGCGGCACGCACCTCGTCTTCTGTGAACGCGGCGGCCAGATAGTCTTCGGTCTCGAGCCAGCGGGCAATCTGTGCGGGCGTGATCTTCAGGGCCTCGAGCCGAGCCGGGTCGAGAAAGATCTGATTGTTGGCCGCGTCACCGTAGTAGGTGACCAGCGCCTTGCCTCCGGGGTCAAACTGTGTGTGCAGACGGTCGACGATCTGGGGCGTGAAGTAGCGACGCCCGGGCGGCGGTTCCGACGGCATCCCGTGGTCGGCCGTCAGGGCCAGCAGGCGTCCGCCGGGACCGGCCTTCCGATCGATGACCTCGAGCAGGCGGGTGACCTGACGATCGAGTTCCTCATAGAGCGCGCGCATCTCGGGGGCGTCGGGGCCATAGGCGTGGCTCACATAGTCGGGCCCCTTCATGTTGACCAGCAGCAGGTCGGTGATGCCATCGGCACCGAAGGCCTCCTGTGTGGCCACCGCCACCAGCGCATCGCCCTCGAAGCGCTGATAGAGGCTCGAGGCGCGGAACAGGCCGGGAGTCGAAATGTCGTGCCCCATCCAGCGTCCGCCGGCGGCTTCCCAGTAGGTCTTGCCATTGATCGCCGACAGGTAGGCGGGCATGCGATAGCACTCAGGGTTGGTTTCCCAGCCGGCATCGCGGGTGGCATAGCTGGCCGCGAGCACCGGGCGTCCGTTGACCAGGCAGGCGCCCCGGCCGACCAGGCCGGCGGCGGCGCGGATGGCCCCGCCCTGACCGGCGATGATGGCGCGTCCGTCGGTGAAGAGGTTCCAGCTGTCCGCGAGGGTGAGGGCCATCAGCTCGCGCGGGTCGAGTTTTTCGTAGGCGGGCTGCGGCTTGCGGGTTACGCGGTTGAACAGGTTGTTCGCGGCCAGCCCGTGGAAGCGCGGGTCGGTGCCGGTCCCGATGGTGGCGTGTCCGACACTGGTGAGCGTGGGCAGATAGTTGATGCGCGTGTTGCCGAACCAGGCGCCTTCGGCCTTCAACCGCGAGAGGGTGGGCATCACGGCGGCATAGTGTTCGAAGGCGTCGGCGCGCATGCCGTCCATGACCAGCAGCACGACGACGCGCGGGGCGGCGGCGCCGGGGACGAGCGCATCGCGCAGCACCTGCCCGGTGAAGGTCGGCAGCGCCGGGGCGCCGATGGCGGCGGCCAGCGTGGCGGCCACGTCCTGCTGGGTGGCCGGTGCGGCAAAGCTGCCGCGGGTCACAAGGCCCTGGCCGTGAAACAGCAGGGGAATATGCGTGTCGTAGTCCCACGGCGACCCGTGCGTGAACCCGTAGAGCGGGTCGCGTTCGGTGATGACCGTGCCTTCCTTCGGGATGACAAACAACTGCCCGCTGCGCCCGGGGAAATAGCCGCGGGCGAACATCTCGAGCCAGCGGTCACGGCGGCGCAGGTCTTCGGGCGTGTCCACCTGGCGCTGCATCGTGGTGGTGGCCGGGCGGCTGCTGGTGCCGGCGCAACCGGCCAGCAGGGTCACAGTGGCCATCAGCGCAGAAAAATGAAGCAAATGACGGTTCGTCATAGGATGATGGAAGGCAATCAACTGGCGCTCCGGAAAATATCACGGAGCGCCCCACGAAGGGTGACAACGAGATGACGGCACGAGTGTTGGGTTCCGTGGCCACGGGCGTGGCCGGAGTGATGCTGGTGAGTGCACTGGCGGTCAGCGCCTCGGCGCAGGCCCCGAAGTCGATTACGGCCGGTGTCTACACGAAGGCGCAGGCCGATCGCGGCAAGGAAACCTTCTCGAATAACTGCCTCGACTGCCACGAGGCCGACCGCTTCACCGGCCCGGCCTTCATGGCCGACTGGAACGGCAAGGCGCTGTCGAGCCTCTGGGACAAGGTCAACTCGATGCCCGAGGACAACCCGGGCAGCCTCAAGCCGCAGGAGTACGCCGACATCCTCGCGTTCTTCCTGAACATCGGCCAGTTCCCGGCGGGTGAGGCCGAGCTTCCGGGCGACGCCGCGGCGATGAAGGGCTACTGGGTCGAGCCGGTCAAGAAGTAACCGCGCGCGATTCGTCGGCACCACAGGCTGGTGCCGCGCAACTGTGCGACCGCTGCAGGACAGGCCGCAGCGCCTGTCCGGGCGGTCGCTTTCGTGAAGGAGCAGAGGCCCGTGGCCAAGATCAAAGTGAAGAATCCCGTGGTCGAGATGGACGGGGATGAAATGACCCGCATCATCTGGCAGAGGATTCGCGAACAGCTCATCCTGCCGTATCTCGACATCGACCTGAAATACTTCGACCTGGGCATCGAGGCCCGCGACCGCACCAACGATCAGATCACCATCGACTCGGCCAATGCGACGCGCGAATACGGGGTGGCCGTCAAGTGCGCCACCATCACGCCCGATGAAGCGCGCGTGAAGGAGTTCGGGCTCAAGCAGATGTGGCGCTCGCCGAACGGCACCATCCGCAACATCCTTGACGGCACGATCTTCCGTGAGCCCATCATCTGCCGCAACGTGCCGCGCCTCGTCGGCCACTGGGACAAGCCTGTGGTGGTCGCCCGCCACGGCTTCGGCGACCAGTACCGCGCCCAGGACTTCCACTTCCCCGGTGCCGGCACCATCACCATCAGCTGGACGCCAGAGGGCGGTGGCGAGCCGATTGCGCGTGAGGTCATCAAGACCAGGGGCGGCGGCGTGGCGATGGGCATGTTCAACCTCGATGCCTCCATCGAGGGTTTTGCGCGCGCCTGCTTCACCTATGCGCTCGGCCGCAATTACCCCGTCTACCTGTCGACCAAGAACACGATTCTCAAGGTCTACGACGGTACCTTCAAAAACACGTTCCAGGCCGTGTACGACGCCGACTTCAAGGACGCGTTCGAGGCACGCGGGCTCACCTACGAGCACCGCCTCATCGACGACATGGTCGCCTCGAACCTCAAATGGAACGGCGGCTATCTCTGGGCCTGCAAGAACTACGACGGTGACGTGCAGTCGGACACGGTGGCCCAGGGCTACGGGTCACTCGGGCTGATGACGTCGGTGCTGATGTCGCCCGACGGCAAGGCGGTGGAAGCCGAGGCGGCGCATGGCACCGTCACGCGCCACTACCGCATGCACCAGCAGGGCAAGCCGACGTCGACCAATCCGATTGCGTCGATTTACGCGTGGACGCGCGGGCTCCAGTACCGCGGCCGCTTCGATGACACACCCGATGTCGTGCGCTTTGCCGATACGCTCGAGCAGGTCTGCGTCGATGTGGTCGAGTCGGGTCGCATGACCAAGGACCTTGCCATTCTCATCCGGCCCGATCATCCGTATCTGTTGACCGACGAGTTCATCACGGCGATTGACACGGAACTGCGCGCCCGGATGTCGCACTGACCATGGCGATGGCCGCGGTCCTCGCGGCCGTCGTCTTCGTGTCGTTCACGCCCCCGATGGCACAGGCGCCAGTGGCCTGTGCCACCTGGCAGGCCTGCCGCGAGGCCGCCGATCAGGCCATCCTCGATTCCCGCTACGAAGACGCGCACGACCTGGCCTGGCGCGCCGTGCAGCGCGGGCCCCGGGAAGACGCGGCGCTGCTGACCCTGCTGGCCCGTGCACAGGCGCTCAGCGGGCGCACAGACGATGCGTTCGTCATGGTGCGACGGCTCGCCGATCGCGGTGTGCCCGTCGCCGCGCGCACGGACGTAGCGTTTGCGCGGCTTCGTGCGCGCACGGCGTGGGCCGAGCTTGAGGTCAGGCTCGCAGACCTCGAGCAGCGGCTGGCCGAGGCGCCAGCGCCTGCGGCCCTCGCCGGGCCTGCCCCGTCCGGTGCCACGGCGACTGAACGCACGCCACAGCGGCGCTCAGGCCCCGCCGCCACGTCGGGTGTGCGTGCGCGCGATTGGGTCACCCCCCCGGGACCGAGCGCGTCGACGTCTCCATCCTCGCCCTCTGCGTCATCTGCACCTGCTGCGCGGGGCACGGCGTCCTCACGAACTGAGCCTTCGACGTCGGGTTCTCCTGCGGTCAGCGCTGCCGACGAGGCCCCCCGAGCCGCGCGATCGTCGACTACGGCCAGCGCACCCGCATCGCCAGCCGGCGTGCCGGCGCCCGTCGTCACGCGTGCCGCCGAGACCGCGTCGCCGTCGACAGGTGCGACCCCTCGGGACGGTGCGGGCACGACAGCGTCGGCGTCAGCACCGGTCCGACGCACACCTGCCGGCACGGCATCGACGGGCCCGGCGGTCGCTTCCGCAGCTCGACCGCCTGCCGCACCGTCACGGGCAACGTCGTCCAGTGCTGCCGCGCTGACGGCCGTGGCCGAGGTGCTCGATGTGGCATTCGAGGAACGCATGCGTCTCAGCGGTCCGGCCTTCCGCCTGTCGGCACTCGTCTATGACGCGGTCTCGGCACGGCTGCTGCTGGCCGATCGCGATGGCCGCAAGATTCGGGTGCTGGGCGATGGCTTCGACACACCGGTCGATCTCGTGCGGGCCGAATCGGCGGGGTTCGGCACGATCACCGCCGTCGACATCGATCGAGTACGGGGCGATCTGTGGGTGGCCTCGGCGCAGGACGCCGTCGGCGCGGCCGGCGGGTTGCACCGGATGCAGCTCATCTCGGGTCGACCGCTGCAGTCCATCGCACCTCCGCCCGAACATCAGCCCTGGCGCCCGGTCGCACTGCATGTCATCGGGGCTGGCGTGCTGACGGCCGACGATCAGGGGCACGTCTGGCTGACTCCGCCCGGCGGCACCTCGCTGCGCCGTGTAGCCACCGTGCCTGCACAGGGCCCCCTGACGATGACCGCCGCGCCGGGGCGAGATGGGGCCCTGCTCGTGGCCAGTGCGTCACAGGTGTTTCTTGTGACGCTCGACACGGGTCGGGTGACCGAGGTCACGGCCTCCATCGAGGGTGCGCTGACCGGCATCGAGCAGATGGCCACGTGGCATGACCGCGTCGTGGTGATTCAGCAGACGGCGGAGGGCACGCGGCAGCTCGCGCACTGGCAGTTGAATACGCGAGGCCGTCAGGCCACGAACGTCGTGCGCATCCAACCGTCGCTGTCGGCACAGACGCCGCCGCCGATGCTCGCGGTCGTGGGCGACGAGGTGCTGCTGACGGCGCCAGCCGCCGACGACGCGGGTGCGTCGTCATCGCTGCGCGTGCTCCGGGTGCGCCTGCGCTGAGCGGCGTCGTTACGACGCTCCGGCCACGCCTCTGCCATGCCCCGCGCTGCACGGCCGCGCACGGCAACACCTTACTGCGGCGGCTTGTGTTCGTGCGTCTGCCCCGACGGAGGGCCGACCTGCACCGTGCCCATCAGTCCCCCTTCGGCGTGATCGAGGATGTGACAGTGGAACATCCATTCACCGGGGCGTTCGTTGAAGTCGATGAGCACGCGAATCGTCGATTTCATCGGCACGTTGAGCGTGTCTTTCCACGCAAGCGGCTGCACCGGCTGATCGCGGTCATCGAGCTGCATGAAGAAGTATCCATGCAGGTGAAACGGATGGTCCCAGTCGGTGTCGTTTCTGATGATCCACACCTGGCGCTCGCCCAGAGCGGCGGTGAAGGGTTTCGATTCCCAATAGGGCACGCCGTTCACGCGGAAGGCCGACTTGCCGTCCTTGCCGGCAGGCGGCAGCGTGAGCACCACCGGCACTTCCGTCGCGCCGGCGCGCATCGTCGGCACGATGCGTCGTGACGTCGCAGGCATCGCGCGGGCGGGCAGCGCGGGGGCATCGGTAAAGCGGATGCGCATCAGTTCCTCGACGTCGCGGTACTGCACGCTGCCGTAGCCGCGGTTGTACAGCATGGCGCGCACACTCAGCGTCGACCCCATTACCCCGCGCGGGGCCACCAGCACGTCAACCCGCTCGCCCGTCGTCACCAGCAGCGTCTGCTCGGTGACCGGTGCCGATTGCAGTCCGCCGTCGCCCCCGATCACGGTGAACGGCTGGCCATCCATGTCGATGAGGAAGAACCGGCTCTTCGCCGTGTTGACGATGCGCCAGCGCTGCAGTGTGCCAGCGCGCATGGTGAGCGTGGGGGTGCGGCGACCGTTGACGAGCACATACTCACCCTCGCGTCCGAACACCATGCCCGCCGGACCACCACTCTCGGCTGGTTCAAGCGCACCGACTGTGTTGAACCCGATATCACTCAGCACCAGCGTGACCTCATCGTCGACGGTGATGCCGTCGGCGGGGTCGTCCACCTGCAGGGCGCCGTATAGGCCAAAGCCGACCTGTGCGGCGGACATCACGTGCGGGTGATACCAGAACAACCCGGCATCGCGCAGCACGAAATCGTAGGTGAACGTGTCGCCGGTCTGCATGGGCGGCTGCGAAATGCCCGGCACGCCGTCCATCTCAATGGGCACGCGCACGCCGTGCCAATGCATTGTCGTCGCTTCGGGGAGCCGATTGGTGAAGTGCACGATGAGACGGTCGCCGACCTTCGCGCGCAGAAACGGCCCTGGAATGCCGCCGTCATACGTCCACGCCTTCACCTTCAGGCCGGGGCCGATCTCCACATCGGCCAGGTAGGCACTGATGTTGACCTCAAGTATCGAGGGGTCGGGATTGATGTCGACCGGCACCCGAAGGGGCGGCGCATCGACGGCGCGGTGACGATCGGCGAGTGACTGTGCCGACGAAGTGACCGGCGCCGCAACGCCCATCACCAGCAGGCCCGCAATCAGCGTACGAAGCACTGAGCCCATGCGGCCATGCTACACCCGCGAACAAGGACGTTACGGGTCTGCGATATCGAATGACCGCACGTGCCAGCGGTCGTCTTCGCGTGTCCACAGAAGTACGAGAATGGCACCGGTCTGGCCATCGCGCGGCCGGAACTGGAACAGCGTCTGGGCCCAGGTGGTCGAGGGCGCCGTCGCACCCGCGGCGGTCTCGCAGAGGAAGCCGCGGGCCTCGGCGTCATCAATCATCGCCAGTGTGAACGCACGGTCAAAGGGATGGGCGATGACACGCAGGTCGGTGTCCCATGGCTGCACCGGCATGATGACCTCGGCCAGATGCCGCACACGCCGGCCCCTGGCCGCCTCGCGCATGAGGCGCGCCAGCGCGTCGCGCGTTTCGGTACTGCGGAGGCGTTCGTTCTCGGCATCCTCGTCTGTGTTTGTGCACCCGGTCGCCTGTGGAGACACCACCGCCAGCGCCTCGTCGACGTCGCGCCGAATCAGCCAGTCGGTCAGAAACTCGGTGGTCGCCACGGCCGGCGAATCGATGGCGGCGTCGCGTCCGAACGACGGCAGATCGGGTTCATCATCGGGGCGGGCTTCGGGTCCGGCCACGGGGGCCGCCGGCGCCGTCGAGGTGGTGAAGAAGGCCAGCACGGCCGTCCACCACGGACGCAGGTCATTCCACCGCCGGTTGTGCCGCATGTCGTTGCCACGCGCGCGCACATCGCTGTTGGCCGAGCTCAGATGCCCGTTGAACAGGCCCTGGGGAATATGCGACGACAGGTAGTCGACATCGATGTCGGCCTGCGTGTGCTCGGGTGTCATCGAAATCTGAATGCTGGGGAACCGGCCGCCGAGCCGGTAGTTGACCGGATAGCCCTTGTGAAACACCGTGTTGTCCTTGTCACGGTAGAACTCGCGTGACGCCTGGATGCGGTCGAAGGCATCGGGACGCAGGTCGACGTAGAGACGGAACTGCTGATCGCCGCGGACGCCGGCTTCCTGCCCGGCGACGCGATCGATGCGGGTGATGAGCGACAGCCCGTGCCCGAGGTCGCGGCCCTCGGCATCCGTCAGTGTCGTGCGCAGCAGCGAGTGCGTGGCCGCCTCGAACGTCGTCTGCCGGTGCAGGGGCCAGGCGCCGTACAAGGCGGCGGGTGAGTCGGCGCCAGCCGTGGCACCGGCGTCGCGGAACATCTGCTCGACCAGAGCCTGCTGGGCCGGCTGCAGGCGCACGTAGGCGTCGGCATTGTTGAGGGCGGTCGGTGTCTGCGGCGCGGCTTTTGGTCCGCAGCCCGCGAGAACCAGCACACACAGCAGCACGAGTCGGCGCATGGTCTTCAGTGTGCCGTACTTGTGGCACCATGCTCCACATGAAGCGTCGCACCCTGCTGCAGTCGATCACCGCCGGCCTGATGGCCCTGTCGGCCCGCATCTCCCTGAGTGCCCGCAGTGCCGACGGCCCCTCGCCAGATCAGGGCGCGGCCGACCCGGCCGCGGCAGCCACGCTGGCCCTGCTCGACCGCTTTGCCGCGGCGTGGAATGCCCATGACGTCGACACGCTGATGGCCTGCATGACCGATGACGGCGTGTTTGAATCGGCGGCGGGAGGCACGGTGGCGGGTACGCGCTCGGTGGGGGCGGCGGCCGTGCGGCGGGCGTATCAGGCCATCTTCGAGACCTATCCCGATGCCCGCTGGAACGAGCCGCGACACATCATCGCCGGCACGCGTGCCGTGACCGAGTGGCGCTTCACCGGCACGACGCGCGACGGGCAGAAGGTCGAGGTGAACGGCTGCGATGTCTTCACCCTGCGCGACGGCCGCATCGCCCTCAAGAATTCCTATCGCAAGCAGCGCAGCTGACATGGGGCCACCGTTCATCCTGCGGCCGCGCCTCGCTGCGGTGCTGGCACTGGCCGTGGTGCTGGCGGCGTGTCGACAGGTGGCGCCTCCGCCCCCGCCACTGGTGCCGGTCGTGCAGACGATGGGCACGTGGGAAGGGCGGGGAGACCACACCATCGGCATCACCAGCCAGTCGGGGAAATTCCAGATTCGCTGGCGTACCACCGAGTCGGCCGACGCGATGGCACCCGGCGTGTTCCGCGTGACGGTGCACAGCGCCGTCAGCGGGCGGCCGCTGCATGAGGTCATCAGTCATGTGGGCGCCGGCAGCGGGGTCGTCGACTACGAGGAAGATCCCCGCCAGTTCAACCTGATGATTGCCTCGGCCGACGTCGACTGGGTCGTCACGGTCGATGAGACGGTGCTGACCCGGCCCTGAGGGACTGGCGGTCCCTTCCGCCCCGTGCGGCTGCGCGCCGGGCCCATTCGGTGTATCGTGTCGCCTTCGGAGATCTGACGCATGACCATTCGTTCTCTTGCTGCCGTGCTGCTTGCGGCCTCGCTCGCCTCGGCCACACTTCTGGCCCAGCGACCGGCCACCCTGCCCGAGACCCTTCCCGGGGGCACGCCCCCTGACAGTGTGTTCATCGAAGACCTGACGTGGGCCGAGGCGCGCGATCTGGTGAAGGCGGGGTGGACCACCGTCATCATCGGCACCGCCGGCACCGAGCAGAAAGGCCCGCACATGGTCGACGGCGAGCACAAGTTCGTCATGACCTATGCGGCCGATCGCATCGCGCGCGCGATGGGCAAGACGCTGGTCGCCCCGGTCGTCACGTATGTGCCCGAGGGCAGCTGGGATCCGCCGACGGGCCACATGGGCAAGCCCGGCACCATCACGCTGCCCGAAGATCGGTTTGTCGAATTGCTCGTCAGCGCCGGCCGCAGTCTCAAGGCGGGCGGCTTCACGCGCATCGTGTTCCTGGGGGAATCGGGCGGCAACCGCACCGGCATGCGGTCTGCGGCCGAGGCGCTGAACAAGACGTGGGCCGGCACTGGCGCCACCGCCCACTGGATCGACGACTACTACACGAAGTCGCACGCCGACCAGGATGTGTTTGCGGCCAAGCTCCTCGGGGTGGCCCCGGGGCAGGTGGGCAATCACGCGAACATTCTCGATACGTCCGAGCTGCTGTTTGTGGCGCCTCAGCACATCCGCAATGACCGACTCGTCGGCAACGACTACGAGAACAACGGCGTCAGCGGCATCAACCAGTCGAAGGCGTCACCGCAGATCGGACGCGAGCTGCTGCAAATCAAGATCGACAATGCGCTGGCGCAGATTCGGCGGCAGGTGAGTGGCGCCGAGCCGCCGGTGCCGGCTCTGCCCGCCCCGCAGGGTGGTGGGCGCGGTGGCAACCGTCCGCCCCCCCCTCCGGGCCCGCATCGCCCGACCTTCGAGACGGCCCCGGCCAGCCGCACGCCCACGAAGGCACCCGATACGGTGTTCATCGACGAGCTCACCTGGGAAGAGACGCGCGATGCGCTGAAAGCCGGGCGTCGCACGGTGATCATTCCCACCGGCGGCACCGAGAAAAACGGGTACCACATGGTGCTCGGCAAGCACAATTTCGTGGTCAGCCATGCGGCGAACCTCATGGCGCGCCGCCTGGGCAATGCGCTCGTGGCCCCGGTCATTCAGTATGTGCCCGAGGGTGACCCCGATCGTCAGGTGCCCGGTGCGATTTCGCTGCCGTCGCCAGCCTACGACCAGCTGCTCGATGCGGCAGCGCGCAGTCTGCAGGCACATGGCTTCACCGACATCCTCTTCATCGGCGACAGCGGCGGCAATCAGGGCGGCATGACGGCCGTGGCCAACGCCCTCACCGCCGAGTGGAAGGATCGCGGCGTGCGCGTGTATGCGCTCACCGATTACTACAACGTCGGTCGCGACCATTACCGCGCCTGGATGCTGGCGGCCTTCGGCTATGGCGATGACATCGTCGGCAGCCATGCGGGCATCAGCGACACCTCCCAGATGCTGCATGTGCACCCGGCGGGCATTCGCCGCGACCGCATCATGGCGTGGGGCGGGGCGAAGGACTCAGGCGTGACCGGCGACCCGGTCAGGGCGACCGCCGAGATCGGGCGCATGGGCATCGAGTTCAAGGTGAATGCCGCCCTGAACCAGTTCCAGACCCTCAAGAATCCCCCGCCTCAGCGGGGACGGGGCGGTAACTAGCCGGCACGGGTGATCACGGGCGCCGCTGCGCTATGCTAAAGGCACCATGATCACCCGCGTCCTTCCGACAGGGGCGCTGGCCCTGCTGGTGGCCCTCGTGGCCCTGCCCGCGGCGGCCCAGCCCCCGCAGACCCCGCGGCCCCCGGATGAGGGCCCCCCTCCGCTGCTGATGCCCGGCGCTCCGGGCAAAGACACGCGCGCCATCACGGCCACGGCCGCTACCGACCTGTCACAGGTGGGCTTCACCAAGGCCGACGTGGCCTTCATGCAGGGCATGATCGGCCATCACCGCCAGGCCCTCGAAATGGCGGCCCTGCTGCCCGACCGCACCAGCCGCGACGACATGAAGCTGCTCGCCAAGCGCATCGAGGTCTCGCAGGCGGATGAAATCGACATGATGAAGGAATGGCTGACCTCCCGCGGACAGTCACTGCCAGACGAGCACGCCCACCACGAACATGGTGGGCTGATGCCGGGCATGCTCACCCCGGACGAGATGATGAAACTCGGACTGACCACGGGCGTCGAGTTCGACCGGATGTTTCTCGAAGGCATGATCCGGCACCACGGCGGGGCGCTGACGATGGTGAAGGACCTGTTCGCGTCGCCTCGCGCCGGCCAGGATAGTGACATCTTCGCGTTTGCCTCGGACGTCGAAGCCGACCAGCAGATGGAAATCGAACGCATGAGTGCGCTTCTGAAGGAGCTGCGGAAATGAGAGCTGTTGTGGGATGGGGGGCCAGTGCGGCCCTGGTGGCGCTGATCGGCGCCGGTGTGGTCTCGGCCCAGAACCAGAATGACCCGCGCGTGGGGCTGAAAGCCGGCATGACTGACGCTGGTGTCGCGGCGAAGAACATGGAACTGACGGCCACGCTGCCGCGCCCGGAGGGGTTCTTCGACCCTGCGGCGCCGGCGGGTGATGCGATGCCCCCCGAGCGCCCTGCGGGTCCGCCAGCCGCGGCCGGCACCGCCCCTGCTCCTGCACCGGCTCCCGCGCCGGCACCGGCGGCAGCCCCCGGGGCCCCGGCCCCGCGCGGCAGTGGTCTCGACTTTGCCAACTCTGACCTGGCGTTTGCCGGCACCAACATGTGGGTCGGCAACTTCCACGGCTTCAACGTCTACGACATCGAGAACGCCCGCAAGCCTCGGCTGATGGCGTCGATTGTGTGCCCGGGCGGCCAGGGCGACGTGTCGGTCTACGGCACGCTCCTGTTCATGTCGGTCGAGCAGACGCGCGGCCGCATCGACTGCGGTGTGCAGGGCATCGCCGACACGGTCAGCAAGGAACGCTTCCGCGGCGTGCGCATCTTCGACATCAGCGACATGCGCAAGCCCCGCCAGGTGGCCGCCGTGCAGACGTGCCGCGGATCGCACACGCATACGCTGGTGCCCAATCCGAAGGACCCGTCGAAGATCTACGTGTACGGCTCGGGCACCGGTGGTGTGCGCTCGGGCGAGGAACTCGACGGCTGCTCAAACCTCGACCCTGAAAAGGACACGAACACCGCCCTCTTCAGCATCGACGTGATTGAAGTGCCCATCGCCGCGCCGCAGACGGCGCGCATCGTCAACCGTCCGCGCATCTTCGCCGACGAGAAGTCCGGTGCCATCGCGGGTCTCTGGAAGGGCGGCGACAGCGGCCCCGGCACGCAGCGCACCAGCCAGACCAACCAGTGCCACGACATCACGGTCTATCCGCAGGTGGGCCTGGCGGCCGGCGCCTGCTCGGGCAACGGCATCCTGATGGACATTTCCGACCCGGTCAACCCGAAGCGGCTCGACCACGTGTTCGACAAGAACTTTGCCTACTGGCACTCGGCCACGTTCAATAACGACGGTACGAAGGTGCTGTTCACCGACGAGTGGGGCGGCGGCACGCGTCCGCGCTGCCGTGCGACCGATCTGCCCAACTGGGGCGCCAACGCGATCTTCGACATCGTCGACCGCAAGATGGTGTTCCAGGGCTACTACAAGATGCCGGCGGCCCAGTCCGAGCAGGAGAACTGCGTGGCCCACAACGGCTCGCTGCTGCCGGTGCCCGGGCGCGACATCATGGTGCAGGGCTGGTATCAGGGCGGGTTGTCGGTGTTCGACTTCACCGAGTCGGACAAGCCCGTGGAAATCGCCTACTTTGATCGCGGCCCGCTCGACGCCGAGAAGCTGATTGTCGGCGGCTACTGGTCGACCTACTGGTACAACGGCCGCATTTACGGCTCGGAAATCTCGCGCGGCATCGACATCTTCGAGCTCAAGCCCAGCGAATACCTGACCCAGAACGAGATTGACGCCGCGGCGCTCATCCGCTGGGAGGAATTCAATCCGCAGATGCAGCCCAAGGTCACCTATCCGGCGGTGGCGGTGGTGGCCAAGGCCTACATCGACCAACTGAACCGGACCAAGGCCATCGCGGCCGACCGGGCGCAGGCCGTGGCCGGCGCCATGGACCGGGCCGAGGCCCTGCGCACCCCGCGTGACCGTGGCGCTGCCGATGCCGTGGCCGAACTGACCCGGCTTTCCGGACAGCTCGATGCGGACGCCGCCCGGGCCATCGGACGCGATCAGGCCCGCCTGCGGGCCCTGTCCGACACGCTCAAGACCCGGGCCGCGCGCCTGCGCTGACCCCGGGGAAATCATTCCGTTGCATCTGCCGTCGATGGGTGTAGTATGTCGGCGGCAGATGGAACGGGTGCCGTATCGGTGCCCGGGTGCCGTCCATGGGAGCATCTGGAAATGACACAGCACAAGGGTCTCGATCGCCGCTCATTCCTCCGCAACACCGGATGGACTGCACTGGTGGCCGGCGCCGCCGCGAACACGCCGCTGGCCGCCGCCCCGTTTGACCTTGCCGAGACCGCACAGGCTCCGGCCGGCTCCTTCGACTTCGACACGCCGTATAACCGCCTCGGCACCGATTCCATCAAGTACGACCAGCCCAACCGGACCTACGGCAAGGGCAGTGTCGAGGTCGGCATGGGCATCGCCGACATGGACTTCCGCGCGGCGCCGTCGATTACCAAGGCCCTGCAGGAGCGCCTGCAGCACGAGAACTGGGGCTATCTCGACACCCCGGCCTCGTTCGCCGAGGGCATCATCGCGTGGAACAAGAAGAAGTACAACGTCGACATCAAGCCCGGGGAGCTAATCGTGACGATGGGCGTGCATCCCGGCCTGATCGCCACGCTCAAGGCCTTCTCGCCTGTGGGCAGCAAGGTGCTGCTGCAGACGCCGACCTACAACGGCTTCTACGGCGACCTGACGGCGTCGCGCACCATCTCGCAGGAAGTGCTGCTCAAGCGCGTGAACGGGAAGTTCGAGATGGACTTCGACGCGTTCGATGCGGCCATCGGGCCCGAGACCTACGCGTTCATTCTCTGCAATCCGCAGAACCCCACGGGCAACTGCTGGAGCGAGGCCGATCTGATGAAGATCGGGGAAATCTGCCTCAAGCGCGGCGTCCTCGTGATGGCCGACGAAATCCACTGCGACTTCGCCATGAAGGGCCAGAAGTACATCCCCTTCGCCAATCTGCCCGACAAGAAGATCGTCAACAACAGCATCACCTACAAGGCCGCCAGCAAGTCGTTCGGCCTGGCCGCGCACAAGACGGCGTGGTTCCACTCGACCAACCCCGAGCTGCTCGCCAAGGTGCGCGTCCATCATCGCGCCGAAATGAACACGCTCGGCATCGTGGCCAACCAGGCCGCCTACGCGGGCGGTGAAGAGTGGCTGCGGCAGTGCGTCAACTACATCGACGGCAACCACGACTTCGCGGTGGACTACATCAAGAAGAACCTGCCACTGGTGAAGGCCTACAAGGCCGAGGGCACCTACCTGATGTGGCTCGACATGACCGGGCTGGCCGAGAAGATCGACGCCAGGGGCCGTGCCGACAAGTTCAACCGCGAGAAGGCGGCGAATGTGGCCGCGCGCAAGCCGGAGCAGATGATCGAAGAGTGGCTGGTGCGCAACGCCAAGGTGCACCTGAACTCGGGGGCGTCCTACGGCAAGGGCAGCGACAACCACATGCGCATGAACATCGCCACCTCGCGCAAGACGCTCGAGAAGGCCCTGTCAAACATGGCGAGCGCCATGCGCGCCGGTACGACCTCGATGGCGCAGGGCTGATTCAGCCTCGCGGTCACCTCACGCACTGACGACGGGGTGGAACCCTTCTCGGGTTCCACCCCGTCTCTTCTTGTACGGCATGGCGCGCATCCTCATCCCGACGTTTGGCTCGTTCGGCGACGTCAATCCGTACATCGCGCTGGGCCTCGAGCTGCAGCGCCGCCGACACACACCGGTGCTGGCCATGCCCGCGATTTTCCGCGAGGCGGTGGAAGCCACGGGGCTGGCATTCGCCCCCGTCAGGCCCGACCTCAATCCTGACGACACCACCTTTGCCCGGCGGCTGCTCGATCCTTATCGCGGCACCGAGGTGCTGTTCCGCGAACTGCTGATGCCGGCACTGCCTGCGGCCTTCGATGACCTGTGGGCGGTGTCGGCCGATGCCGACCTGTGTGTCACGCATCCGGCGGCCCTGGCGGGTCCGCTCGTCGCCGATGCGCGCCGGGTGCCCTGGCTGTCGACGGTGCTCGCGCCCATTTCGTTCTTTTCCCCGCGTGATCCGATGGTGCCGCCGCAGGCACCGTTCCTCTTTCCCCTGCTGACCCGTTCGCCGCTTGCGAGCCGGGTGTTCTACGCCACCGCCAGTGCACTCACTTCGTGGTGGAGCAGACCGGTCCGCGCGCTGCGCCGGGCGAAGGGGCTACCCGACCGGGGGAATCCGGTGATGCAGGGGCAGCATTCGCCCTGGGGTGTGCTGGCGATGTTTTCGGCCGCCCTGGCACCGCCACCCGAGGCCTGGCCCGCACACACCACCGTGACCGGCGCGGCACGCTACAACCCGCCGGCTGCAGCCGGGACAGACGAGGCGCTTGCGAGATTTCTGCGCGAGGGCGAGGCTCCGGTGGTGTTCACGCTGGGCACGGCCGCTGTCGAGCTGCCTGGCGACTTTCACGAGGTCAGTGCCGCCGCCGTCGAGCGACTCGGGTGCCGGGCGGTGCTGATGGTCGGCAGACATGCCCATCACCGGCCGGCCGGTGTCAGCGCCCGGGTGCTGGTCGTCGACAGTGCGCCGCATGCTGCGCTGTTTCCGCAGGCGTCCGCGGTCGTGCACCAGGGTGGGGCTGGAACGCTGCATCAGGCCCTGGCCGCAGGCGTGCCCTCTCTGGTCGTGCCGCACGCGCATGACCAGGCCGATAATGCGGCGCGTCTGCAGCGGCTGGGCGTCGCCCGTGTGCTCACACGGCGGCACTACACCGTAGAACGCGTCGCCGAGACGCTGCATCAGATGCTGCACGATACGGCGCTGCGGGCCAGAGCCACGGCGATGGGAGCCCGTGTCGCATCCGAAGACGGGGCGGCGGCGGCTGCCGATGTGATTGAGCGGGTGCTGCGAGATCAGCAGCGCTGACGTACTCGCAGGTTCACGGGCGCAGGGGGCGCAAGGCGTGGGGCGCGAAGGGCAGCGCGTGGTGAGGGCGTGGCGCGTGTGCCCGTCCCTGTGCTCCGTCGCACGCGTGGCCTCCTGGCGCGGAGACCCGACGGGGAGCCGACGGCTGCGGGCATTGCGTCACACACGCCGCTGCGGCGACCCGGAGGGCCAGCCGCAGCGGGGCAGGTATCGCGGTGGTGCCGTGCCTACTTGGGCACGTACAACGTCGGCGGCGGGGCCGGCAGTCGCGGAGCGCCGGCGCGCACCCAGTTGTCGTAGCGCATCCGCAGGGTCTTGACCGGATTCCCGCTCTCGCCCTGCTTGATGTTGTCGTCGGTCACGCTGATATAGGCGTAGTACTGCCCGTCGTTGTGCGTCTTGCCGAGCACATCGCCCTTCTCGGCGATGGTGATATAGGCGACATGCGATGTCTTGTTGTCGCACGGTACAAACTCTGTCGGGTTCGCGCCGCAGTTGCAGCGGTGATCCCCGCCGTATTCGTCTGCGGCTTCCATCGCTGCCATCACGCGGTCAGCCATGGTCCCCTTCGCTCGCGTGAACGCCAGCGCCGCCATCGTCATCACCTGATCACCGAGCAGCGTGTTGCCCTGCACCTGATAGTAGATGTCACCGACCTGGCCGCCCCAGTAGAGTGACGACGGCGAGTTGCCCGTGCCATTGAAGCCGGCGCGGTTGTTCCGGTTCGTGACCGTGCCGCCGTTCGGCATGGCGACGATGCCGAACTGGCGGCGTTCGATGTTGGGATCCTTCTTCAGCAGTTCGATGATCTGCGCGGGAGGCGTGCCCTTGCGCAGTTCGTTGTAGACCAGCATCTGGTTTTCACGGGTGTTGTCGACGCCGGCCTGGCAGGCGGCAATGCCGACGCCGGGAATGATGACGGCCTGCACATCCATCAGATCGCGTGCGGCGTTGGGCTGCCGCGCCGGGAATCCCGACTGCCGCACGCAGGTGGCCGAGGCAATGATGACCTGGCCGGTGCGTGAATCGAGGGCGATCACAGACCAGGTGGCAAATGCCGGCACCACCGAGGCGGCCAGCAGGGAGAGGGTGAGGAGCAGAAGTCGCATGGCGCTCATTCTATGCGCGACGGGCAGTCGCGAGGGAGCGAGAAAATCAGGGCTTAACATTCACGTTAAATATAAGTGGTGCTTATATCGAGTACACTCCTGCATCCCGCGTCGTGCAGTGTCGCCCCGGGGCAGGAGGTACTTCGTGAAGACGCATGCATGGATGAGTTTTCTGGGCGGTCTGGTGCTGGCGGCAGGCATCGCAACATCGGCCTGGGCACAGGGGACGACCGGCACCATCACCGGACGTGTGCTTGACGGCAGCGGTGGACTGCTGCCCGGCGCGACGGTCGCCATCAGCAGCCCGGCCATGATTGGCGGCCCCCGCGAGGCCGTGACCGATGGGCTCGGCACCTATCGCTTCACGGCCGTGCCACCGGGGTCTTATCGGGTGGTCTTCTCGCTGCCCGGCTTCCAGACACTGACGGTGGAAGGTGTCACGCTGCTGGCTGGCGCGACGATGACCGTCAACGGACCGCTGCAGCTCGACAGTGTCTCCGAGTCGATTACCGTGACCAGCACCACGCCGACCATTGACCTGCAGGCCACGACGGTGGGCGTCAACTGGAGCGAGCAGCAGATGGAAGACCTGCCCTACGGCCGCGGCATCCGTGGACTGGCGCGCCTCGTACCCGGGCTGGCTCCGACGCAGTTCGACGTGGGCGGCAACACGGTCGGCGGATCGACGACGACCGGTGCGCGCTCCTACGGACGCGCCGGCGGCGAGCTCATCAAGTTCGACGGTGTCGTGTGGGATCAGTTCTTCGGCGACTACAACACCTACGATCAGATTCAGGTGTCGGCCGCCGCGCGCAGCGCCGAAATGCAGAGCCCCGGCGTGTCGATGAGCTTTGTGGTCAAGTCGGGCAGTAACGCCTTCCGCGGCAACTATCTCGGGGCTTGGCAGGACGGCAACTGGCAGGGCAGCAATGTCACGCAGAGCCTGCGCGATCAGGGCTTCGACCCGGGCAACAACAAGTTCACGCGCTACAACGATGCCAGTGTCGACCTCGGGGGGCCGCTCGTCCGCGATCGCCTGTGGTTCTACGCAGCCTATGGCTACAACTACTCCGGGCTGCTGATTCCCGGCTTCATCTCGCAGAAGACCGGCGAGCAGGTCGAGTTTTTCACCCGGCTCGACAATCCCACGCTCAAGCTGACCTATCAGGCGTCACGCAACAACAAGTTCGAGCTGACGCAGCAGTTCAACCGCAAGTGGCAACCCTATCGCACGGCCAGTCGCTTTGTGCCGCTCGAGGCCACGCAGAACCAGATTGCCTGGACGGCGATTGGCCCGGCGCTCAAGTTCACGCGCATCATGAGCCAGAGCATGACACTCGACCTCAGCGTCAACCGCTCGGGCTACTGGTGGCCCGACAAGGCCTGGACCGACGATGTGCGCAGGACCGATCTGACAACGACGCAGACGAGCGGTGCCTTCCTCGAGCTGAAACGCAAGCCGGCACGCTACGGATACAACGGGACACTGTCGTGGTATCGCGCCATCGGCAGCACCAATCACGAAATCAAGACCGGGTTCCTCGGCTACCACAACACGAACTTCGTCGAGACCTACGGGTATCCCAACCAGCAGATCTATCGTTATCGCAGCCTGCCGGGCGACACCGACCTCTTCCTGCGTCCCGACTCGGTGCAGGTTTTCGAGTATCCGAACAACACCAACGCGGGCGTGCTCTACAACTCGGGCTACATCAATGACAGCATGAGCCTCACGCGCAAGCTCACGGTCAACGTCGGGGTGCGCTACGACCGGTACTCGTCGTGGCTGCCCGAGCAGGGCAATCCGGGCACCGGGCCCTATGCGACGCAGCGCATCTATCCCGAGAACCGCGACTTCCCGACCTATACGGCGTGGTCGCCACGCATATCGACGGTGTACGACCTCACCGGCACCGGGCGGGTGGCACTCAAGGCCAGCTATGGGCGCTATGCGGCGGCCGGGTCCGGCATCACGGCGGCGTCGGGCCCGGTGGCGGGGCAGATCAATCCTGCGGCGACGCTGGTGTCGACCTACAACCGCTGGGACGGACGCATCCCCTACACACCTGTGCCTGGCGACTTGGCGTCGGTCACGGGTGCCACGCGCGACAGCCGCTTCGACCCGAACCTGAAGGGCGAATACATGGACGAGTGGACCGCCGGCGTCGACCTCGGCCTGCGCCGCGATACCGTGGTGCGCTTCAACCTCGTCCGCAAGTACGACTTCCGCGGATACAAGGAACTCAATCTGGCGCAACCGTTCGAAGCCTTCACCGACTTCCGCACCGGCGTCGATCCGGGGCGCGATAACGTCACCGGCACCGCTGATGATGGTCTCGTGCAGGTGTGGTCGGTGCCGCGCACGTATCCCACATTCGGGCAGATCAAGACCCTCTGGGTCAACACGGTGGGCGACGAAGGCAACGATCGCTACACGGCGCTCGAGGCCACGCTCAACAAGCAGTACGCCGATGGCTGGTCGTTCATGGCGTCGTATGTGTGGGACCGGCGTATCGTGCGCAACATCGAACCGCGCACGCCGAACGAAGCCGCCTACAACTGGCAACTGCCCGAGCGTTACCAGAGCGTGCGCCTCAATGGCACGTATGAACTGCCGTGGAAGCTCATGATCGCCGCGACGTTCACCGGGCAGGAGGGCGGGTATTACAACCGCATCGTGCAGGTGCGTGACGCACTGAATACGCTGGTGAATGTCGTGGTGGAAGGGCAGGCGGGACGCTATGACTGGGTCACGCTGGCCGATGCCCGGCTGTCGAAGACCTTCTCGTGGGGCAAGTCGCAGTCGCTCGAGGCGTTTGTCGACGTGTTCAACCTTACCAACTCAAGCGTGGTCCTGCGCCGGGTCACGACCAATGGCCCCAACTACTTCAAGCCCCTGTCAACCGGGGGCATCGATGCCGCGTCGGCCAATCCCATTCCGGCCGCCCGCGTGTTCCGCGCCAGTCTCCGCTACCGCTTCTAGTCACCGTATCGGCCGGCGTGTCCCCCTCCGGGCGCGCCGGCCGTTTTTTCCGCCGGCGGTGCTAAGCTCTCAGGGATTCCGTCGTCGGGACGGACCCTGACCATGCAACGCCTGCTGCCCGCTCCCATGCTGTATGCGCCGATTGACGGCCCGGTCGCTGCCCAGGCAGAGGACGGCTCGCTCACGCCCATCTACGGCAAGCGCGTCATCATCATCGGTGGAGGCGCACAGGTGGGGCAGGTGGCCATCGGCGCCATCAGCGAAGCCGACCGCCACAACATCCGCGGTGAACGCATCTCGGTCGATACCATTCCCCTCGTCGGGGAACAGGCCATTGCCGACGCCGTGCGCGCCGTCGCCCGTCTGCCCCGCGCGGCGATTCTCGTGCTGGCCGGGTCGATCATGGGGGGGCAGATCACCGAGGCGGTGACCGACCTGCAGGCGCACGGCATCCGCGTGATTGCCCTCAACATGGTCGGCGGTGTGCGGAAGGTGGCCGATCTGGTGGTCTCGGATCCGGTTCAGGCGGGTGTGATGGCGGTGATGGCGATTGCCGACACCGCACGGTTCGAGCTGGCGCGCCAGCAGGGGCGGGCCTATTAACGTTCGGGGGCGGGCCCGGTGGCCGGCCCCGTGCACAAGGAGCAGCACATGACAATGACTCGCGTGACGTGGGGCGTGACGGTGGCCGCGGTCCTGGCCGGCGGTCTGGGTGTGGCGGCGCAGCAGGCCTCGACGACCGATCCCCGGGTGGGACTCAAGGCCGGGCTGACCGATGCCGGGGTCGCCGCACTGCACATGGAACTGGTGGCCAATCTGCCCAAGCCCGAGGGCTTCTTCGACCCCGAGGCACCCGCAGGGTCGCCCATCGAGCCCGAACGGGCGCCGGGCGCACCGCCGCCGCCCCCGCCGGCTCCTGGCACCCCCCCGCCTCCGCCACCACGTGGCAGTGGCTTCACCAATTCCGATCTGGCCTTCTTCGGCACCAACGCCGTCGTGGGCAACTACCACGGCTACAACATCTATGACGTCGAGAATGCGCGCCGCCCGCGCCTGCTGACGTCGGTCGTCTGCCCGGGCGGCCAGGGCGATGTGTCGGTGTGGGGTCACCTGCTGTTCATGTCGGTCGAGCAGACGCGCGGACGGCTCGACTGCGGCCTGCAGGGCATCGAGGGCACCGTCTCGGCCGAGCGCTTCCGCGGCGTGCGCATCTTCGATATCTCCGACATCCGCAAGCCCCGTCAGGTGGCCGCGGTGCAGACCTGCCGCGGCTCGCACACCCATACGCTGGTGCCCGATCCGAAAAATCCGAGCCGGCTCTTCGTGTACGGCTCAGGCACGAGCAGCGTGCGCCCCGGTGAGGAACTGGACGGCTGCTCGGCCAAGGACGCCAAGGAGGACCCGAACACGTCGCTCTTCAGCATCGACGTCATCGAGGTGCCCCTCGGCGCCCCCCAGAACGCGCGCATCGTCAACCGTCCGCGCATCTTCATGGATGAGACGACGGGGAACATCGCCGGCCTCTGGCAGGGCGGCAACCACGGTGAGGGCACGCAGACCAGCCGCATGACCAACCAGTGCCATGACATCACGGTCTACAGCGAGATTGGCCTGGCGGCCGGGGCGTGCTCGGGCAACGGCATCCTGCTCGATATCAGCGACCCGCAGAACCCGAAGCGCCTCGACCATGTGATCGACAAGAGCTTTGCCTACTGGCACTCGGCGACATTCAATAACGATGGCACCAAGGTCGTCTTCACTGACGAGTGGGGCGGCGGGTCACGCCCGCGCTGCCGCGCGACCGATCCACTCACCTGGGGTGCCGACGCCATCTTCGACATCGTCGACCGAAAGCTGGTGTTCAAGGGCTATTACAAGATGCCGGCGGCCCAGAGCGAGCAGGAAAACTGCGTGGCGCACAACGGGTCGCTGATCCCCGTGCCCGGCCGCGACATCATGGTGCAGTCGTGGTATCAGGGCGGTGTGTCGGTGTTCGATTTCACCGACTCGGCGAAGCCCGTCGAGATTGCCTACTTTGACCGCGGTCCCATCGATGCGAAGAACCTTGTGTCGGGTGGCTACTGGTCGAGCTACTACTACAACGGCTTTATCTACGGCGCCGAGATCGCCCGCGGCATCGACATCTTCCGGCTGCTGCCGAGCCAGTATCTGTCGCAGAACGAACTCGATGCGGCCGCGCTGGTGCGGTGGAACGAGTTCAATTCACAGAACCAGCCCAAGGTGAGCTGGCCCGCGTCGACGGTGGTGGCGCGTGCGTATCTCGACCAGCTGCGCCGGGGCACGGCCGTCACTGCGGCGCGAGCCGATGCCATTGCGGCCACGATTCAGAAGCTCGACGGCGTGCGTGCGGGCGACCGCAGTGCCGCGCCGGTGCTGGGTGAGGTGACGACGCTGGCTGCAGCCCTCGAGAAGGACGCAGGAGCGCTGCAGGGACGCGATGCGCTGCGTCTGCGGGGCATCGCCGACTCGCTGCGCGGACGCGCGGCACAGCTGCGATAGGCGCGTCGAACGACACGGCTATGTGAGGCGATCGGCAGGGCCCCCGCCACGGGGGCTGCTGCCGGGCCGCACTGCCTGCCGGAGGAGTCACGATGCCGCGTCCGCGACTGACGGTGTCGACCCGTGCGTCACTCGTGGCCCTGTCGGCGCTCGCCCTGCTGAGTCTGGCGCACTGGATGCGCCCGCGCCACCTGGTGAGCGCAGAGCTGCTGGTCTACCTGCTGGGCGTGCTGCCGAACCTTGCGGCCGTGATTGCGATCACCTTTGTGCTGCTGGCGGGATGGATCGACCAGCATCCCACGGCCTCGCCGGGCGACATGCGCCGCCGTTGCCGGGCCTTTGCGCTGTTCGCCACGGCGGGCCTCATCGTGTGGGAAGTGGGGCAACTGTTCAGCCGCTCCCTCCGCTTCGACTACCACGACATCGCGGCCACCCTTCTCGGTCTCGGCGCCTCGTGGACGCTGAATGCCTGGGTCATCCGTGGGGCACCGGGGCGGCAGTCCGGCCAGTAGGCGCAGTGGCTGCGCCGCACACGACGGTGGAAGGGTTGCCGGTTGCCCCCATCAGACTGGTGTCCGTGTCCGAATCCAGGCTGCTGTTGCCGACACCTGCGTGTCGAACGGCGTCGGCTCGAGGCCCAGCAGGTGCCGGATGCGGGCATCGGACATGACGAACGGCTGGCTGAACTGGTACTGCATCTCGGGCACCTCGCGAAGGAACGGACTGAAGAGGCTTCCGACCGTCAGCATCCAGCCAGGCATGCGACGCAGTGTCAGCGGCAGGCCGAGTTCGGTCGCGAGCGCCGTCAGCACCTCGCGCGCGGACAGGGCGGCTGCCACGGGCAGGTGCAGGGTCTGGCCGGCCAGTTCCGGGTGCAGCCCCAGCTGGCACAGCCCTTCGGCCACGTCGGGCAGATAGCTCCACGAGTGCGGCTGGTCGGGGTCGCCCAGCACATCCACCGTCTTGCCGGCACGTAACTGCGCAATGGCCCTCGCATGCAGCAGTGACGTGTTGTCGGCCCCGGGACCGAAAAAGTCGCTGGCCCGTCCGATGGTCACCGCCACATCGCCGCGGGCATGCATGGCACGAAGCTCGTCGGCCAGTTGTTTGCGCAGCAGGCCCTTCCGGCTACATGGGCGCTCGGGGGTGTCTTCGTCGAACGTGCCGGTGGCGCCGATGGCGTAGACGTTGTCGAGGACGACCAGCCGCGCACCGGCGTTGCGCGCAGCGGCGGCGGTGTGACGGTAGAGCGGCGGCAGCTGGGTCGGCCACAGGTGATAGGGGGCATTGATGCACTGATAGACCACGGCGGCGCCTGCGCCCGCGCGCACGGCGGCCTCGCGGTCCGCGATATCGGCCTGCACGGTCTCGTGGTTCGCGTGGCGACTGGCCTCGGCCGCACGTCGCACGCTGCGCACCCTGAGCCCGCGGGCCAGCAGGCGATCGACCAGTGGGCCGCCGACCTGTCCGGTACCGAAGACGACATGAAGATCGGGTGCGCTCATGAGTGATGCTCCATGGACGAAGACGAGGGGGACGTATTCAAAGAAGAGTAAATGTTGACACTGTGAACTTTGACGCAGTGATGCAGGCAGTGTCAACATGAAACGCATGCCCTCGGTCCGTCACGCCTACCACCACGGCGATTTGCGTAACGCCCTTGTGACCGCGGCAGTGCGGCTCATCGAGGATGGCGGAACAGCCACCTTCAGCCTCAGGGAGGCGGCTCGCGACGTCGGTGTGTCTGCCAATGCGGCATACCGGCACTTTGACGACAAGTCCGACCTGCTGGCGGCTGCGGCGTTCGATGGCGTCGGCCGGCTCGCTGCACACATGCGTCAGGCCACGGCGAATGTCACAGGACGACGTCGGCATGTGCCCGCGTCGGTGGCACGCTTTCAGGCGGTCGGCCGCGCGTACGTCAGCTTTGCGCTGGCGCATCCGGAACTGTTCCGGCTGATGTTCGGCGAGTGCGGCGTCTGTCGCATGCCTGAGGGACCTGCCGTGTTGAACATCGACTCGCCGTGGACCATTCTCTCTGCGGCCCTCGATGCCCTGGTGGACGACGGCGTGCTGTCCCCCGAGCGGCGCCCCGGTGCCGAACTGCGTGCCTGGGCAGTGGTGCACGGCTTCGCCTCGCTCGCCCTCGATGGCCTGGTGCCTGCCTCATCAGGCGGTGCGGACGAGGCGCTGACCGCCCTGCTCGATTTCACCGTGACGGGCCTCTGCGGCACGACGCCCGCGACCCGCCGCAGGTTGTGACCGGAGGACTGTCAGCACCATGATCGACGCACTCGACCACAGGCTCGCGGCATGTGCCACAGCACAGACACGCACCTTCTGGGAGCGCTACCTGAGGGGGGCTGTCCCGTTTCGCGGTGTGCCGATGGCTGGTGTCCGCCGTGCGGTACACAGCTGGTGGAACGACGATGGCCCCGCAGATTTGGCGGTGCCCGCCCAGAAGGCACTCGCACTGGCCTTGTTCGAGGGACGCTACTGCGAGGACAAGCTGGCCGGGACACTGGTGTTGCAGGAGATCCTGCTCGGACACCTCAACGACGAGGATATCGACGCCTTCGGACGACTGTTCGAGCGGGCATGCATCGCCGACTGGAACACGTGTGACTGGTTCTGCGTGAAGGTGCTGGGGCCGCTGGTTGCGCGCGATGTGCCGCGTCGGCACCGAGTCGACCTGATCACTGCGTGGAAGTGCGCGCCGACTGTCTGGCAGCGCCGTTCGGCCAATGTCGCCTTTGTGAACCTGGCCCGACGCGGCGACGCCAATTTTCCCGGATTCACCGCACTCATGCTCGACACGTGTGCCGCCACGGTGTGCCACGAGGAACGTTTTGCGCAGACCGGGGTGGGCTGGCTGCTGCGCGAACTGGCCGAGGCCGACTGCGAGGCGGTGACCGCATTCTCTCGCGCACATCTCGCACGCATGTCGCGGGAGGCCGTGCGATACGTGACCGAACGCATGCCCCACGATCAGCGCCGCGCGCTGCTCGACGCCCACACGAGGGCACGTGGACGGCCAATGCGCCGCGAAGTGGCGACGCACGTTACCCCGACCGACGCCAGCCCATCCGGCCCGTCAATCGAGTGATGTGGGCCAGATGATGGCGGCCGTGCCACGCGTACAGCGCCAGCTGCTGGTCGAGTGACATGCGTCCCAGTTCGGGATGCGTGAACGTCCGTGCGAATGCGGCGTCGGGCAGGCGTGTGATGGCATCGACCCACCGGGCGTGCAGCGACGCGAGCAACGCGAGTGAGAGTGACACCGGGGCAAGGCTCGCATCGGGCAGCCGGGCCCAGGCCTGCTCGTCGTAGGGGCGGATGACCGGCACGTCTTCGGTCAGGGCCAGACGGAACCGGACGTAGGCGTTCAGATGGCTGTCTGGCAGGTGGTGCACCACCTGCCGTATCGTCCAGCCCCCGGGGCGATACGGCGTGTCGAGCTGCGCATCGCCGAGGCCCTCGACCGCAGCGCACACGGCCTCCGGAAGCACGGCCAGGTCGGTCACATGCAACGCACGACTGGCGGCGTCACTGTGTGCAGGCGCCACAAATGGCCCGAGGGGATACGAGAGATCCGCGGCCTCCATCGGCCGCTATGCCTTCCGCAGCGGTGTCTGGGTGAAGGGCAGGGCACGCACGCGGACGCCCGTCGCGGCGAAGATGGCATTGGCGACCGCCGGTGCGATGGGCGGCACGGCGGGTTCGCCCAGCCCGCCGAGTGGGGCATCCGATCGCACGAACTCGACGCGGATGCGCGGCGTGTCCTTGATGCGTGGCATGGGATAGTCGCGGAAGTTTTTCTGTGCGACGCGACCTTCCTCGATGGTGATCGCGCTCATCAGGGCGGCCGACAGACCGAAGAGGATGCCGCCTTCGACCTGTGCCGTGGCGCCGTCAGGACTGATCACGTCGCCGCAGTCGACGACCGCATCGACCGCCAGCACCCGCAGCACGCCGGCAGCGTCGACCCGCACATGCGCGACTTCGGCAACGATGCTGCCGAAGCTGTCACAGAGGGCGATGCCCCGCCCCTCGCCCTCGGGGAGCGGCGTACCCCAGCCGGCCAGCGTCGCGGCGCGCTCGAGCACCGCCAGCGCGCGGGGCGACGTCGACAGCAGGCCGCGGCGATAGTCGCAGGGGTCAGCCTTGGCCTCGTGCGCCAGTTCATCAATGAACGACTCTTTGAAGAAGCCGTGCTGCGAGCTGGCCACGGATCGCCACGCACCCAGCCGCACGTGATGCGCCGACTCCTTCTGGGTGCTCTCGGTCTTCCCGATGGCATATGGCATCGCCAGCGCCTCGCCGTCGCCATCGCCCGTGAAGGCCGATCGCACGATGAGCGGGCGTCCCGAGGCATCGAGGCTGGCGGCGTGGCGTGACAGCGCGGCCGGCCGATAGTAGTCGTGCTGCATGTCGGTTTCGCGCGACCAGATGGTCTTCACCGGCGTCGGCGACATCTGCTGCGCCACCTGCACGCCGAGTTCGATGTAGTCGAACGTGTAGGGCAGGCGACGCCCGAATGATCCACCCAGGAGGTGGTTGGTCAGCTGCACCCGCTCGCGGTCGATGCCGAGCGCCTTGGCCGCCACCGTGCGGGCATTCAGGGGATCCTGCACACCAGCCCAGATGCGTGCGCCCGTATCGTCGACCTGCGCGGTGCACGACAGCGGTTCCATCGAGGCATGCGCTAGGAAGGGCACGCGGTACTCGGCCCGCACCACCCGCGTCGCGTCGGCGGGCATCTCGGGCAGCGGCCCGATGGCCGCGTCGAATGCGGCGAAGATCGAGGCCGACGACACCTGTCCGTGGCCGGCGTCGGTGTAGACGGGCTGCAGTGCGGCCAGCGCCTGGCGCGCACGCCAGTAGCTGTCGGCCACGACCGCGACCGCGTTGGGCAGCGACACCACCTTCTTCACACCGCGCAGCGCCATGGCCGGCGCAGGATCGACCGACTGCAGCGTGCCCCCCTGCACCGGGGCGATGTCGATCGCCGCGTAGAGCATGTCCGGCAGCGACACGTCGATGCCATAGGTGGCCCGCCCGTTGACCTTCGAGGCGATGTCGAATCGGGGTGCAGACGTGCGGCGCAGCGAGAACGCGTCAGGGCCTTTCAGCGCCGGCGATGTGGGCACCTTCAGGTGCGAGGCCGCCTCGGCCAGCTGGCCGTAGGTCACCTGCCGTCCCGACGCGGCATGCCGCACCACCGACTGCGAGGCCTGGCACTCACGGGCCGGTACGCCCCACTGCTGCGCCGCCGCGTCCACCAGCATCTGGCGCGCTGCGGCTCCGGCCACGCGCATGCCGAATTCACCCGTGCTGCGCACGGCCGTCGACCCGCCCGTGACCATCAGGCCGATCCAGTCGGCCACTTTATACATGCCGTAGTCGAAGCCTCGCGCCATCACGGCCGGCACATGGTCGCCGGTGATCGTGCGGGCCAGATAGCCGTTGGCATACGTATCGACGCCCGGCGCTTCGATGACCTCGACCTGTGCCCAGTCGGCATCCAGCTCATCGGCGGCCATCATGCCGAGGGCCGACAGCGTCCCCTGGCCCATGTCGCAGTGCGGCACCAGAATCGTGATGCGTCCGTCTGCGTTGATGCGAATCCACGTGGTGAGCTGCCCGGGGCCGGGTCCTGCGGGTTCGACGACCGCATGACGCGCCGGTGCCAGCGCAAAGCCAGCCACGCCGAGCAGGAACCCACCACCGGCAATGGTGCCGGCACCGATGAAGGTGCGTCGCGTCCACTTGTTCATGACCGATCTCCCGTGCCTGCCGCGGCGTCGGTCGGCACAGTCGCCGCACGCATAGCCACCGCCTCATGGATCGCCGCACGCACCCGCGGATATGTGCCGCACCGGCAGATGTTGGTCAGGCGCGCATCAATCTCGTCATCCGTCGGGGCAGGCGTGTCGGCCAGCAGTGCCGCCACGGCCATGATCATCCCCGACTGGCAGTAGCCGCACTGCGGCACCTGCCGCGCGACCCACGCCACCTGCACCGCATGCGGGCTGTCAGCCGGCGCCAGGGCCTCGATCGTCACGACCGACTTGCCCTCAGTCGCCGACAGCGGCAGCGTGCACGATCGCACCGCGCGTCCATCGAGATGCACCGTGCAGGCCCCGCACGCGGCGATGCCGCAGCCGTACTTGGCGCCGGTCAGGCCCAGCTGTTCACGCAGTGCCCACAGCAGGGGCATCTCAGGTTCAAGGTCGAGGGTATGTGGCGTTCCGTTCACGGTCAGCGAAATCGGCATGGCAGGCTCCCGGGTGCTCCGAGTGTGTCACGGGCGTCTGCCGGTGGCAATTGCCGCCGCGCCGAAGAAGCTGATGACGCCAGCGCCCGACCCCGGTAGACTGTGCCCACTGGCAAGCAGGAGACCACAGACATGATGCGTAGATGTGCAGTATGGGTCCTGAGTGCGGCATGCGCGCTCGCAACGGTTCCCGCCGCCGCCCAGACCGACAGGACGGCCGCCTACAAGACCGATGCGGTGCGCGGCGTCGACGAAATGGCCAAGATGGCCCAGGTCATGGTCGATTCCGTGTTCAGCTTCGGCGAACTCGGCTTTCAGGAGGTCGAAACCTCGAGGTACCTGACCGGCATCCTCGAGCAGAACGGGTTCAAGGTCGAGCGCGGCGTGGCCGGCATTCCCACCGCCTGGGTCGCCCGCTGGGGCAACGGCAAGCCCGTCATCGCCCTCGGCTCCGACATCGACGGCATTCCCCAGGCGTCCCAGAAGCCCGGCGTGGTCTATCCCGATCCCATCCTGACCGGTGCCCCGGGACACGGTGAAGGCCACAACACCGGCGTCCCCCTCAACATCGTCGCGGCGCTGGCCGTCAAGCGCGTGATGGAACGCGAGAAACTGCCCGGCACCCTGATGATCTGGCCCGGCGTCGCCGAGGAACTGCTGGGCACCAAGGCCTACTTCATTCGCGAGGGCCTCTTCAAGGATGTCGACATCTCACTGTTCGCCCATGTCGGCGGCAATCTCGGCGTGTCGTGGGGCGACGGCGGTGGCAACGGCATGGTGTCGGTCGAATACACCTTCGAAGGCGAAACGGCCCACAGCGCCGGCGCTCCGTGGCGCGGCCGTTCGGCCCTCGACGCCGTCGAGCTGATGAATGCCGGCTGGAACTATCGCCGCGAGCACCTCCGCATTTCCCAGCGCTCGCACTACGTCATCTCGAACGGCGGCGATCAGCCCAATGTCGTTCCAAAGAACGCCAGCGTCTGGTACTACTTCCGCGAGAACGACTATCCGCACATCAAGGAGATGTGGGACATCGCCAATAAAATCGCCGATGGCGCCGCGCTGATGACCAACACCAAGTGGACGTCACGCACGCTGGGCTCCGCGTGGCCCCAGCACATGAACAAGGTCGTCGCCCAGACGATGTTCGACAACATCAGGAAGGTGGGCCTGCCCACCTGGAGCCCCGAGGACCAGTCACTCGCCCGGGGGCTGCAGCAGTATCTCGGCAACCCGACCAGCCCGGGGCTGGCCACCGAGCTCGAGCCGCTCGGCGGCCCGGTGCCGAACGAACGCAACACCGGCGGCGGGTCGGACGACATCGGCGACATCTCGTGGAACGTGCCGACGGTCACGCTGCGCTATCCGGCCAACATTCCCGGGCTGCCCGGTCACAACTGGTCGAGTGCCATTGCCTCAGCCACACCCATCGCGCACAAGGGTGTGGTGGCCGGTGCGAAGGTGCAGGCCATGACGGTGCTCGACCTGCTCACGAAACCTGAACTGGTCAAGGGGGCGTGGGACTACTTCAACAACGTGCAGACGAAGGACCGGAAATACATCCCCTTCATCACGAAGGATGACAAGCCGGCCACACATCTGAACGCGAACATCCTCGGCCGCTATCGCGAGGAGATGAAGAAGTTCTACTACGACCCGTCGAAGTACTCGACCTACCTCGAGCAGCTGGGCATCACCTATCCGACGCTGGCCCCTGCCCCGAAGCGGTAGCAGACACGCGCCCTGGAGCCTGCCGTCACATGGCAGGTTCCAGGTGCGGCCTCAGAGCGCCTCGCCTTGAGGCCGCCGCAAACGCCCGGCTCCCGCAACGGTCGCCCCGCCCACGCGGCGTCAGATCTCCACCTGCACACCCAACTCGACAATGCGGTCAGGCGGCAGCCGGAAGAATCCGGCTGCGCGGCCGGCGTTGCGTGCCATGAACGCAAACAGGTGTTCGCGCCACGAAGCCATGCCGGGCGCGTCGGTCACAAGCAGCGTCTCGCGTCCCAGGAAATACGTCGTCTCGTCGTCGATGCGCAGCACGGCCTCACGGGCCAGCGTCTTCGGCACGTCGACTTCTTCCATGAAGCCCGTGCGCACCACGACTTCGAAGATACCCCGACCGAGCGGTCTGATATCGACGCGATCTTCAGGGGCCACATAGGGAATCGGCTGCGTGGACACCTGCAGCGAGATGACGCGCTCGTGCAGCACGCGGTTGTGACGGATGTTGTGGGCCAGCGCCGGTGGCGTGGCCGACGGCTGCGCCGTCATGAAGACGGCCGTGCCCGGCACGCGCGCCAGCGCCTGCGTGTCGAGGCTGTCGACAAACGCATCGAACTTGAGTGACCGTGCCGTCAGCCGCCGCGCGACGATCGTGCGACCCGTCTTCCACGTGGTCATCAGCGTGAACAGCACGGCGCCAATCAGCAGGGGCAGCCAGCCGCCGTCAAACAGCTTGAGCAGGTTGGCGCTGAAGAACGAACCATCGATCACGACGAGCGTGCCCGTGAGGCCGTACGCCACCGGCAGCGGCCACTTCCAGCGCTCGGTCATCAGCACATGCAGCAGCAGCGTGGTCAGTAGCATCGTCATCGTCACCGCGATGCCGTATGCCGCGGCCAGCGCGGTCGATGTGCCGAACGACACCACGATGGCTGTGGTGGCCAGGAAGAGCATCCAGTTCACCTGCGGCAGGTAAATCTGGCCCATCGTCTCCTTGGAGGTGTGCGAGATGTCGAGGCGCGGGCAGTAGCCCAACTGAATCGACTGCACGGTGAGCGAGAAGACGCCGGAAATCATCGCCTGTGACGCGATGATGGCAGCCATGGTCGACAGGGCCACGAGCGGCAGGCGGAACGCCTCGGGGGCCATCAGGAAGAACGGATTCGACGCGGCCGTCGGATCTTTCAGCAGCAGCACCGCCTGGCCGAAGTAGTTGAGCAGCAGCGCGGGCAGCACCACGGCGAACCAGGCCGCGCGAATGGGGAAGCGGCCAAAGTGGCCCATGTCCGCATAGAGCGCTTCGCCGCCGGTGATCACAAGGCATACCGCCCCGAGCACCGCCAGCCCGTGCCACTGATGCTCGACGAAGAACTGCACGCCGTGCCGCGGGTCGAAGGCCCAGAGCACCTCAGGCGCCTGCACCATCCAGCTCAGACCCATGACCGCCAGCACGGCAAACCACACCAGCATCACCGGCCCGAACAGCCAGCCGACCACGCCGCTGCCACTCCGCTGCAGCGAGAACAGGGCCACGAGGATGGCCACCGTCGCCGGGACGGTGTAGTCGCGGAAACCCGGGAACACGACATCCGCGCCTTCCATCGCGCTCAGCACCGTAATCGCCGGCGTGATCATGGCGTCGCCGTAAATCAGCGACGCCCCGAACAGGCCAATCAGCACCAGCACCGGCGTCACAAACCGACGACTCTCGCGCCTGGGCAGCAGCGAGGTCAGGGCCAGGATGCCGCCCTCGCCGCGGTTGTCGGCGCGCATGACGATGGCGATGTACTTGAGGGAGATGACGATCAGCAGCGCGTAGATGATGAGCGAGAGCACACCCAGCACGTTGTCGTGGGTGACGGGTACCGAGTGTGAACCGGAAAAACACTCGCGGATGGCATAGAGCGGGCTGGTGCCGATGTCGCCGTAGACAACGCCCAGTGCTCCGAGGACCAGGCCCGCACGGGCCTGATGCGCACTGTCAGTAGACACAACTCCTCCAATCGGCCGGCGAGGTTAGCTGTCGGGCTCGGCGTTGGAAGTCGCCGTCCGGCCAGGCCGGATGCGCCCCTGAAACTCGGGTCCCCCGCGACGCGCATGGGCGCGTCTTTGGCGTCAATCTTCCGATTCTACTTGGTCTTGGCCTTGGCGTCCTTGAGGGCCTTGTAGTGCGCCTCAATCGGCTTGAACGGCCCGAGGCGGTGCTGCTCGAGCGGAAACTCGTCGGCATACGGGCCATAGGCATTGTCGACGGGCTTGGTCGTCAGGTCCGGATAATCCTTCTCCTGCCCGATCATCGTGGGCCGCGACTGGGCATTGATGTAGGCCGCGACGTCAAACGCCTCGTCGTCAGACAGCGTGGCTTCGCCCAGGGGCATGCGCGCCTTGATGAAGCGTGCGGCAGTCAGCACACGGTGCATGCCGGCTCCGGTGTTGAAGCTGTCCGGGCCCCAGACCGGAGGAAACAGATAGCCTTTGCCTTTGTCTTCGGTGGCCAGCAGCCCCAGCCCGTCCTTGCCGTGACAGGTGGCGCACCGGCGCTGATACACCTCGCCACCGGCATCAACGTCGGCGCGACGGTCGGGCATCTTGAAGGCGGGCGGTTCGGTGGCCTTGCGCGCCGAGGCGGGCATCGCATCCCACTGCCGGCCGAGCCCGCGCAGGTAGGCTGCCATGGCCATCATCTCGACACTGTCCATCGGCAGCGGCTTGCCGTTCATGCTGCGCTGCATGCACTCGTTGATGCGGTCTTCGATATCGGTCATCTGGCCGGCACGACCGGAAAAGCGCGGATAATGCGCGTCGGTTTCGAACAGGTGCAGCGTGCCGGGGTCGGTGCCGGTGCCCAGATGGCACGAGCCGCAGTTGAGGCGGCTGTTGATGTAGCGCTTCTGCGGATCAGCCTGATCGGGCCCCAGCAGTTCAGCCGTCTGCGCGATGAGCCGACGGCCGAAATCTTCCGTGGCCTCGGCGGGTAGCGTCACCATCGAGGCCGGTACCGCATCACCCCCACCCGACGCCGCCGCCGATGGGCGCCACAGCGACGCGCTGGTGCCAGACGACTGCAGCCCGACTACGATGAGGCCGATGCTCAGGATGACGCCGGCCACGAGGGCAGGCAGCCATCCGGTTCCGCGGGGCGACGGGGCAGGGGTCACGGCAGACTCGACTCCTTGGATGACGGAGAGGTCCGTCGATCCGCATCATATCCCCGCACCGCGTCGAGGAAGGTGAACTTGGGTTGCTCGATCGCGGCACGCCACCCCGGCAGTGCCAGCCACGCGCCCGCGAAGGCCAGCACCAGCGCGACCGATCCCCACACGATGAGGTCACTGAGGGTGTTCACGTTACTTCCGCAGGTGACCGGGCAGCGTCGGCGTGTAGAGGCTGCGCACGTAATGTGCCGTGGCCAGGATGTCGGCACTCGTGAGACGCGAGGTCCACGGGGCCATGGGCGAGCCGGGTATCCCTTCGCGCAGCACCCGCACGGCTTCCGACAGGCTCAGCTGCTGCTGTGTGAAGTTGGCCGGCACCATGGGCAGGGCATCGGCGGCGGTGCCATCCCCCCGGCCGTCGGTGCCGTGGCACTGCGCGCAGTTGGCGGCGTAGACTTCACGGCCCTGCGTCAGCAGCGCCTCGGAGGGCGCCGGCTCGACGCGGGTGACCGACAGAGCCTGCACGGCCTGGGCCAGGGCTCCGAGGTCGTCAGGCGACAGGTCGCGCCACGCGGGCATGGCAGCACCGGTCACGCCGTTCCAGAGCGCCGACGCGAGGCGGGCGCTCGAGTAATCGTGCTGCGACAGATTCTTCGGGGCCGGGCGCAGGTGGCTCGCCGCCGGGCCATTACCCTGGCCCTCGGGACCGTGGCAGGTAGCGCAGTGGCGGGCAAAGAGGGCCTGTCCCCGCGGCAGGGCCGCGGCATCAATCGGCAGGGCCGGAGCCTCGCCGTGCCTGATGGTGCGCGCCGGATGGTTGTTGAGCCGCCCCTCGAAGGCCATGGCCATCAGCGGGTCGTCGTCGCAGTCGCAGCCCTCTCTGGCGCGGGCCTCGCCTTCGGGACCAGCGACTTCGCGCGCACGACCGAGGCTGTCGAGATAGGCCACGAGGTCACGCGCCTCCTGGGTGGGCCGGTCGGGTGCGCCGTCGAAGAGCCAGGGATAGGCCGGCATCACCGACTCGCGGACGACATCGCGCGGAGCGTAGAGGTGCGCGTACTGCCAGTCGAGGCTGCGCGTGCCACCGGCCCGGCTGAGGTCAGGCCCGATGCGACGGGTGCCGAGCATGTGCGGCGTATCAAACTGGGTTTCCCACGCCAGGGTCGGGGCTCCGAACCGTCGGGTATCGGCCGCGGTGAAGCGCACCTGCTGCGAGTGGCAGTACGAACAGCCCTCGCGGGCGTAGACAAGGCGGCCGCGCGATTCGCTGACCGACGGGCGCAGCGGCACCTCAGGCGCCATGCGCGTCGTCTGGTCGCGGAGCATCTGCGTCGGCCACACCCCGAGCAGCCCCACTGACGTGACGAAAAACAGCACGCCGGCCACACAGGCCACCCCATAGGCCATGCGCAGCGCCCGTGTCGACGTCGGGGCGCTCATGCGTGGTCTCCCGCAAGACTCGGCGCCAGATGCGTGCGCGACTGTGTCACCGGGTCACCGCCCTCGGGGCGGACCGACAGCCCGCCTCCGCGGGGGCCTGTCGTCAGGCCAGCCAGCAGCAGAATGAAGCCCCCGCTCAGCAGACCGCCAATATGCGTGCGTGCGGCCCAGTACTTCCGCGAGGCCGCCACAGAATCAATCCACGGCGCGCCGTCGAGCCAGAGCTGTCCCTGCACGAGGCCCGCGAGGGTGAGGTCGGCGACCATCAGCACCAGGCCGATGGTCATGAGCCAGTAGGCCCACGACAGGGCCCCGGCGTGGTACCGCGCCTCGGGCATCCGCTGCCACGCGTGAATCAGGCCGCCGGCGGCCGCAAAGCTGGCGAAGCCGAGCATGGCCATGTGGGAATGCGCGACAACCCAGTCGGTGAAGTGCACGCGCTGGTTGAGCGACATCTGTGCCTGCACCGAACCCTGCAGGCTCACGATCAGATAGAACACGATGCCGGTGCTGACAAAGCGCAGGGCTGGGTCGCGCGGCAGCCAGCCGGCCCCGCGCAGCGACAGCAACAGATTCGTGACGACGAGCACGACGCTGACCCCGAGCAGGGCCGACGTGATGATCGCGGTCAGCTGCGCCGACATCGGAATCACCGAGAACACGTAGTGATGCGTGCCGTTCAGCGGATAGAGGAAGAACAGCAGCCAGAAGCCCAGCATCGACAGGAAGTGGCTGAAGATGGGGCGGCCCGTCGACGCGGGAATGACGAAGTACATCGTTGACAGCGCCAGCGGCGTGATAAAGAGGCCAACGGCGTCGTGAATCCACAGCCCGCTGAAGGCGGCCCCGGCGGCGCCGGCCACGACCTCGGGCACGACATTGCCCATCGGATAGCTCAGCAGCGTGAATACCAGGCCGCCGATGATGTACCAGCTCGAGATGTACATCGACTCGACGCCGCGGCGGAAAAACCCGGGAAGAAACTGGACGCCCATGCCGACCAGCACGAGGGCGACCATGACGTCGACCATCAGGGGAAACTCGGCCCACTCGAGGGGCTGGCTGACGCCGGCGAGCACGAGCACCCAGCCGGGCACCATGACGCCGAAGTTCCAGAGTGCGCACAGCCAGATGCCGAGGCGTTCGCTCGTCACCGGACGCCCGGTGAGAATCGGCACCGCATGGTAGAGAAACGCGAAAAAGGCGTTGGCGAGCCAGCCCAGCATGATGCCCTGTGTGTGGGCATAGCGGATGCGGCCCCAGCCGAGCGAGGGGGTGCCGGCGCCGAAGTCGGGCGACTGCAGTTGGAACGCCGCCACCAGTCCGAAGCTCACTGAGATGAGCAGCGTGACCAGGGCGGCGATTCCATGAGCGCGGACGAGGCCGCGGGCAACTGTCGGAGCAGGGGCCGTCGTCACAGAGGGGGCAGTGTTACTTGTTGATCGGAATCATGATGTGCGCGCCGGGCGTGCCGGGCAGCATCAGCCAGGGCGTGCCGCGCATCTCCAACGCTTCCTCGCGCTGGCTGGCGGTCGACACCCCGATCGTCTCGGGCGTGGCCCCGGGCACCGACAGCACCCACAGCAGCTGGATGCGGTCGCGCTTGCCGTAGAGGCGATACGACATCGTGCCGAACGGTGTTGGCTTGATGGTGCCGTTCTTGGTGGCCTCGGCGACGGCGGCGGTGATCTCGGCTTCGGTCTTCTTCTGCGCCGTTAGCTTCGCCGTCAGATCACGACGGGCCGCGGAGACCTTGTTGTAGCACCAGGTGAAGCCGTCGGCCAGGCGGGGCATGCACTCGATGGCGTTGGTCCCGGGACGCAGCACGCGGCGATCGCCGTTGGCGTCGTACTCGTAGACGGTGGCGCCGGCCTTCAGATCGTCGGGCAGCGGCAGCGTGGCCTGCGTGATCTTGTCGGCCGCCTCGTCCGTGATGGTCGAGTCTTTCGGCGCCGGGTTGATCGGAATCATGATGTGCGAGCCGGGCGTGCCGGGCAGCATCATCCACGGGAGGCCCTTCCCCTCGAGGGCATTGGTGCGCTGGCTTACCGTCGAGACGCCGACGGATTCCGGGGTCGCGTTGGGCAGCGACATCACCCACAGGTCCTGAATGCGGTCACGCTTGTCGTACTGGCGATACGACATCATGCCCTGCGGCGACGGCGGAATCGTGCCGGCCTTCACTGCCGCCGCCATGGCGGCCGAGATTTCGGCCTCGGTCTTCTTCTGGGCCGTCAGCCTGGCCTCGAGGTCGCGGCGGGGAGCCTGCGAGTTGTGATAGCAGCGGGCGAAGCCGTCGACGGCGCTGCGCACGTGGCACTCGGCCCAGTTGGTGCCCTTGCGCAGCACCTGGCGGTTGCCCTCGGCGTCGTAGGCCACGACGGTCGCGTGATCACGCATGTCCGGCGGAAGAATCTTCACCGCATCCGCAATGCGCGGATCGGCGGCACCGGTCTGGGCCGCCACGGACAGCGGCACCAGCACGAGGGCGGTGGACAGCAGGCGAATCATTCGAGCCATGGAACCGTACCTTTCACTCTCTGGAAGTCGTGCGTTTACCCGACAAACAGGAGGCGGAACCCGCGCTCCTGCGCGTGCAGCACCCCGACCACGCCAGCGGCCACGAGCCGCGAACTGGGCAGCAGGTTCGGGACCATTTCGTTCTTGAGCAGCGCATCCGCGTCGCCACCCTGGCCCGCGAGGCGCCCGGCGATCCCGCGGCTGGCGGTGCCGCACACAATGAACTGCACGCCGCGCTTGGCGAGGCCCGACAGCTGCATGCGCTCGCCCGAGTTGTAGGGATTCCCGGTCGGGGTCGGCTCGACCTTCGGGGCCAGCATCTTGCCGTACTTGGCCCACACAGCGTCGCCGTAGCCGTAGGCGGTTGCCGAGTGGCGCAGGCAGATCATGATGGCCATGTCGGCGTCTTCGATGCCGTAGCCGTTCTTGCTGCCGGTGTAGAGGTTGCCCGCAAAGCGGATGGCGTCGGGCAGACCCTCGGGCGAGGTGACGTCGAGGATGACGCGGTGCTTGCCCGGCATGGTGCTCATCCAGTCATCCGTCGGGTGCAGCATCGGCTGGAACGGTGCCGCGCCCCCCTGGGCGGCCGTCGCGGTGCCGCCAAAGGCAGCGGCCGTGGCCACTGCGCCCAGTCCGGTCATGACGTTACGACGCCCGGTGATTCGCTTCGACATAGTCTGCTGTCCCTCTGCAAGTGAAATCGGAGGCACCCCGGGGTGCCGCGTCGATTATATGCCTGTCGCGTGTGCCATCATAGGGGCCGCCGATGGCCCTCGACGCCCTCGAATCTGAAGCCATCCACATCTTCCGGGAAGCCGTGGCGGCCGCCCGCAATCCGGTCCTCATGTACTCGGTGGGGAAGGATTCGTCGGTGCTGCTGCACCTCGCGCGGAAGGCCTTCCACCCGGGGCCCCTGCCGTTCCCGCTGCTGCACATCGACACGACCTTCAAGTTCCGTGACATGTATGCGCACCGCGCCCGCATGGTTACCGAAACCGGGGCCCGTGTCATTGCACACACCAATCAGGCCGGTATTGCGGCCGGGCTGTCGCCCTTCGTCCACGGCTCGAGCCACTGGACCGACGTGATGAAGACCGAGGCCCTCAAGCAGGCCCTCGATGCCCACGCCTTCGATATCGCGATCGGCGGCGCCCGCCGCGACGAAGAGGCGTCACGGGCCAAGGAACGCGTCTGCTCGTTCCGCGCGGCCGGGCACCGCTGGGACCCGAAGCGTCAGCGGCCCGAGCTGTGGAACCTCTACAACCTCCGCATGCACGACGACGAAAGCGTGCGGGTATTCCCGATCTCGAACTGGACCGAGCTCGACATCTGGCGCTACATCGAGCGCGAGCAGATTCCGGTCGTGCCGCTCTATTTCGCCGCCCTTCGACCGGTCGTGAGGCGCAGTGGCACGTGGATCATGGTCGACGATGACCGGCTGCCGCTTGAGCCGGGCGAGGTGCCCGAGCAGCGACTGGTACGGTTCCGCACACTGGGCTGCTATCCCCTGAGTGGCGCCATCGAGAGCCCGGCCGCCACGGTGGCCGACATCATCGCCGAAACCGCAGCGGCCGCGGCGTCGGAACGTCAGGGGCGCCTCATCGATTCCGACCAGCCGGCCTCGATGGAGAAGAAGAAGCGCGAGGGGTATTTCTGATGCCCGACCTGCTGCGCCTGCTGACCTGCGGCAGTGTCGACGACGGCAAGTCGACGCTGCTCGGGCGGATGCTGTACGAGACGCGCTCGATCTTCGAGGACCAGCTGTCGGCCCTCGAACGCGACACGCGCCGCTACGGCACACAGGGCGAGCGCCTCGACCTGGCCCTGCTCGTCGATGGCCTGCAGGCCGAGCGCGAGCAGGGCATCACGATCGATGTGGCCTATCGGTTCTTCTCAACCGCGCGCCGGCGCTTCATCGTGGCCGACACCCCGGGGCACGAGCAGTACACCCGCAACATGGCCACCGGGGCATCGACGGCCGACCTCGCCATCATCCTGGTCGATGCACGCAAGGGCCTGCTGACCCAGACCCGCCGGCACACGCGCATCGTCGCGATGATGGGCATCAGGCACGTGGTGCTGGCGGTCAACAAGATGGATCTGGTTGGCTACGACCAGGGGGTGTTCGACGCGATTGCCCGGGAATATGCCGATTGGGCTACGCCGTGCGGGTTCGCGGAGGTGGTGGCCCTGCCGCTGTCGGCCCTCGAGGGTGACGGGGTGGTCGAGCCGAGTCCGCACATGCCGTGGTTCAGCGGCCCGACGCTGCTCGGGCATCTGGAAGCGGTTGAAGTCTCGGCCCCCGCAGACACCGGTCCGCTGCGCCTGCCGGTGCAGATGGTGCTGCGGCCCGATGCCGACTTCCGGGGCTTTGCCGGGCGCGTGGCGGCGGGTGTGCTGCGGCCAGGGGAACCGATCACGGTGCTGCCGTCAGGAGTCGAGGCCACCGTGCGCGCCCTGCCGGCGTTCGGTGGGGACCGGACCGAGGCCCGGACGGGTGACTCGGTGCTGGTGCAGCTCGACCGCGAGGTCGATGTCAGCCGCGGTGACGTGCTGACGACGGCGGGGGCCCCGACCGGCGTGGCCGATCAGTTCGAGGCGCGGGTGCTGTGGATGGGGCATGCCGATCTCGTGGCCGGGCGCCGCTATCTGTTCAAGCTGCACACCCGCGAAGCACGCGCGACGATCACCGCCATCCGGCACCGTGTTGATCTCAACACCGGCGCGGCCCTCTCGGCGCAGCATCTGGCGCTGAATGACATCGGTGTCGTGACCCTGTCGGTCAGTCAGCCGATGCCCTTCGAGCCCTACAGCACCAACCGCACCATGGGCGGGGGGGTGCTGATCGACCCAGTCACGTTCGACACCGTCGGCGCTGTGCTCATCGACTTTGCACTGCGACGCAGCGGCAATCTGCACTGGCATCCGTCACCGATCACCCGTGATGACCGCCGCGCCCTGATGCAGCAGCGAGCGTGCTGCGTGTGGTTGACCGGCCTGTCGGGCAGCGGCAAGTCGACCATTGCCCACGCCCTCGAGCAGCGGCTGCACACCGACGGCCGGTTCACCTATGTGCTGGATGGCGACAACGTCCGCCACGGGCTCAACCGCGATCTCGGCTTCACGGAAGCGGCCCGCGTCGAGAACATCCGTCGCGTGGCCGAGGTGGCGCGACTGATGGTCGATGCGGGGCTCGTGGTGATCGTGGCGTTCATTTCACCGTTCCGCGCCGACCGCGCGATGGCGCGGTCGCTGTTTGCCGACGGTGAGTTCCTCGAGGTGTTCGTCGACGCGCCGCTCGACGAATGCGAGCGGCGCGATCCGAAGGGCCTGTATCAGAAGGCCCGGGCGGGCAGGCTGCCGAACTTCACCGGCATCGACAGTCCCTACGAGGCGCCCGAGGCTCCCGAGATCAGGCTCGAGACCACGGCCATGGCGGTGGACGCGTGCGTCGACTGCGTGCGCACGCGGCTGCCCTGACCTCCGTCCCATGGATCCCCTGCGCGTGCTCGCCGGCGCACTGACCGGCTTTGTGGTGGGCATGACCGGGGTCGGCGGCGGCGCCCTCATGACACCGCTCCTGCTGCTCGTGTTCGGAACGGCGCCACTGACGGCCGTCGGTACTGACCTGTGGTTTGCGGCGCTGACTAAGGCGGCCGTGTCGTGGAGGCAGCACCGGGCCAGCCTCATCGACTGGCCGGTGGTGCAGGCCCTGTGGACGGGCAGCCTGCCGGCATCGCTCGTCACGGTGTGGGCCATGGCCGCACGGGCACCAGACCCTGCGACGGTCGCCATGATCAGGGGAGCGGTGGGTGTGGCCGTGATGCTGACGGCGGCCAGCCTGCTCTGGCCGCGCAGGCACACGTCTCTGGACACCGAGCCCTCGACGGCGGTGCTGTCGGGGAAGACCAGGGCGCTGACGATCGTGGCGGGCGCAGGGCTCGGCGTGATGGTGACGCTGACGTCGGTCGGAGCCGGCGCGCTCGGGGCAGTGGTGCTGAGCCGCCTCTACGCGACGCGGCTCTCACCGCTGCGGTTGGTGGCCACCGACATCGCGCATGCGATTCCCCTGGCGCTGTGCGCCGGCGTCGGTCATCTCGCATTCAGTGCTGTCGATCTGTGGCTGCTGCGCGACCTGCTGGTCGGCTCGGTGCCCGCCGCGCTGCTCGGTGCGGCACTGGCGAGTCACGTGCCCCAGCCCCTGCTGCGGCGCCTGCTGGGCGGCATGCTGTTCGTCGTGAGCGCGCTGCTGCTGCAGTCGCTGCGGTAGCCCCGCGCGCGCCTACAGGACCACGCCGACGCGGCGGGCCAGGGCGAAGGCCAGCGCCATCGAGACCAGCACGTACGCCACCAGCCACGGCACGCGTGTGCCGGCCACGGCGAGCCCGGGTTCCGGATAGGCCAGCGACACGCGCATCGCCGCGTGCGAGGCCGGCAGGGGAGAGTCTGACGGATACAGCAGCAGATCGTCCCAGCCCGTGCCACGCACCGGTGACCGCCGTGCGAACCCCGGGTTGGCATCAAGGTCAATGGTGGCGTCGGTACCCGAGTCTTCATCGCGCAGGGTGAGGGTAAAGCGACCGGCCCGCTCGGGTGTGACGCGCCACACCACCTCGCGCCCGCCGCGCAGGCGCACGGGCGCGGTCTCTGCGTCGAGCCCCTCGGGCGTGACGAGCGTCATGTGCTCGGCCGCCGCGAGGCGACTGGCGTGCAGCTCGGCCCGAAGCACGACTGCCGTCCCGGGGCGAAGGCCGTCATAGCCATAGAGGGCTTGCAGCTGCGCCACGATCAGCGTCAGCGGCAGAGCCATCCAGAGGAACGGCACGAGGGTATGCCGCAGATAGGCGGCGTTCGATCGCAGCATGCGTCCGACGGCGGCCCACACGCCGCGGGGCTCGTCGTGAAACAGCCGCACCTCGAAGAGGGCCGCGCGAATACCGCGCTTGGCCGTCGCCAGGGCGGCCTGATTCGAGGTGCGCCTCACCACGGCCAGCATGGCCAGAGCGGTCAGGGCCGACACGAGGCCCAGCGTCGACAGGGGCGCACGGCTGACGAGCGGCGCCAGCACGGCATCGGCCACGGGCGTGAGCACGGCGTTGACTGCCGCGACCGCCTGCTCAGGAAATGTAGCCAAGTCCCTTCAGCTTCTTCCGGATGTCTTCCTCGGAATCGGCGCCGTCAATCGATGCCAGTTCCTTCTCGAGCACGTGGGCGACGAACTCGTCGACCGATGAATAGCCGGCCAGATCGGCATAGCGCTTCACGCGGGCCAGCAGGGCTTTATCGAGCTTGATGCCGCGGTCAAACCACATCTCAGGGCTCCTTCGTGACAGTGGGAAACGCCTCGACGCCGAACTCGGCGAGCAGGGCCGCGGCCAGCTGCTGCAGCGACCGCGCCTCGCGCTTGAGCGGGCGGCTCGCGAACAGCACGCCGGGCACCGCCTCGTGATCCATGCAGTGGTCGCCGGTCCAGTGCGTCGTGTTGTCGGTCAGCACCTCGAGCGGCAGTCCGCCCAGGGCCGACTCGTCTGACGTACGCGTGCCTTTCGCGTAGCCGATGATGAGGTCGGGCGCCAGATCGGGCGACGTCGCCATCGTATACACCTCGTCGCGCAGATACACCTTCGTGATGGCGGGCTGGCCGGTGGCCGGGTCGATCACCGCCAGCAGCTTGCGCCGCAGTTCGTCAAGCAGAGCGTCGCGGCTGGCTGCCGGCACCGTGCCGTCGCGTTCGCGGCCCTGCAGGTTGAGGTAGAGCCCATTGAGGCCGAGGCCATAGGCGCGCGTGCGCGACCAGTCGACATTGGTGAAATAGCCCGGGTCGCTGGCGAGCTTCGGATCACGCGCGGCGAGGTAGCCTTCGTCACGCAGCCAGCTGTTGAGGTTGAAGGCGCGCCGCCATGTCGTGAAGCCGTGGTCCGACATCACCACGAGGAGATCGTCAGGGCCGAGGCGCGCCTGCGTGTCGGCCACCACGCGGTCGAGCGACTGATACAGCTGTTCCATCAGCGCCACGTACTGCGCATCGCGCTCGGGCCGATAGGTCGGGTGCTGCGGATCGCGTGAATGCCACATCATGTGGCCCACCTGATCCACATTGCCGAAATAGTAGAAGAGGAATCCGTCCGTGAAGTTCCCGAGCACATGCGTATACTGACGCACGTTCTCTTCCCCGGCGATCGCCGCCTGCGCGAGAAATTCGTCCGTGGTGAGCACGCCGGTCTTCAGTGCCTTGGTGTCTTCGGGCATGCCCTGCGTATAGAACCGCCCGGTTGCCTCGGCAAGGTCGGCCGCATACGAGGCGGGCGTCGACACGGGCATCGCGGGCGACAGCGGGTCGATGTTGACCGGGCTGGCATACAGATCGAAGAACGGTTCGACGGCCTTCAGGAAAAACCGCACCTCACCCGTCAGCGACTGCGTCGGCACGAGCGGAAAGGTCACCGGCAGCCAGTCACTCCACTCGCCGACCTTGAGTACGCGCTCTTCCGTGCCCAGGGTCAGCGTCACCGCACTCGCGCCCTGGCCGATGGCCACGGTGAACGGTGCCTCGACACGCTGGGACGTGCTGCGGAACGGATTATCTGGCCCCTTCAGCACCGCCTCGACCACGCCCTGCCGCGGGCGCACCTGAATCACTTCGCCGCCAGACAGTGTGCCACCCGCGAACGCATACGGTTCGGATGTGAAGAACGAGAAGGTGCCGTAGGTGCCCAGCAGATCGGGCGTGCCCATGCCGCTCAGTTCGCGCGAGGCCGTCCCCGACGGGGGAAAGTTGGCGGGCATCCTGATGATGGTCGTCGGCACGCCGCGCGCTTCGAGCACGTCCCAGAACGGCTGCCCCTGCCGCAGCAGTTCGACCCGGCCTCCGCTGAGCGGCACACGCCATGGTCCCAGTAACACAGTCCGGCCGCCTTCCGTGCGGGTCGTCGACAGAAACGGCGTCATGGTCTTCGGATCACGATGAATGAAGTCGAAGATGCCGTGGCCGCCGGGGTCGAGGCCCGTGATGAACGTCGACCACGCCACCGGACTCTGCGGCGGCACCGTCGTGCCGAGCGGTGCAAACTGCCCCGACGCCGCCAGCTTCGCCAGCGCAGGCAGACGACCGGCCTGCAGCATCTGCGCGGTGAGCTCATGGTCGAGACCATCGAAGCCGAGCACGATGACCTTGCGGCCGACCGGCGTGCGCGATTCGCACGCCAGCGACGCGACGCTCAGCGTCACGATCAGGGCAAGGCCCGCGGTCAGGCCTGCGGTGAGGCTGCGTGTCATGCGAGTCCCTCCAGGGGACGCCCTTCCATATGCGCCGGCGGCGTGATGCCGAACAGCGTCAGCGCCGTGGGCGCCAGGTCGATGATCGACGGCGCAGCCGTCTGCGTGGGCCGGTTGCAGAAGAACACCCCAGGGACGAGGCGCGGGTCGACACCGTGGTCGCCGCTCCAGGCCTTGGTGTTGTCCTCGAACAGAGGGCCGGTCACCATGCCTGTCGCCGCATCCCACGAGATGCGGTAGCCGTGGTTGTAGCCCACGACAAGGTCGGGTGCGTTTTCAAGGTACGGTCCGGAATAGAGCGCAGCCGTATCGAACGCGTCGGTGACCGCCACAGCATCGCATGCCTCGTCGCGCAGGCCGCGCAGCCCCGCCATGATCTGCGCCTTGACCGCCGCGGCTTCGTCACCGGGCGAGACGATACCCTCGGCTTCGCGACCTGTCAGGTTGAGATAGATGCCGCTGAGGCCCAGGGCATACGCGCGGGTCTTCGACCAGTCGACGTCGCGCAGCCACTCGCTGCGTCCGTCAGTGCCCGGCTTCAGCGTCAGCAGCCCCTGCGTGCGCAGCCACTCGTTCACGCTCACACCCCGCCTGAACGACGTGAACCCATGATCCGAAATCACCATCAGCACATCGTCGGGCGAGAGGCGCGCACGGACGCGGCCGACCAGCGCATCGTTGCGCACGTAGAGATCGCGAATCGCGTGGCGGTGATCCGTGTCGGTGAGATGGCGCGCGGCCGGATGCCCCGGATCGAGATGGCGCCAGAACATGTGCTGGATGCGATCAGTGGCATCGAACACGCACACCAGCGCGCCGCGATCGAGGCGGTCGAGTGAGGCGTGCAGCATGGCCTCGCGCTCGCGGTCGATGTCGTACGCCTGCTGCAGGAACGTGGTCTCGTCTGTCACTCCTTCGTTGAGCGCCCACGTGTCTTCGGCGAGGCCCAGCGTCGAGAATGCCCCGATGCGCGCCGCCATA
>Ga0172372_10000779_pt1 | contig 48812 bp, 45 predicted proteins | sample LakKiv5m_2_FD_114544 | JGI IMG/M metagenome (GOLD analysis project Ga0172372, IMG submission 114544) | Freshwater microbial communities from Kabuno Bay, South-Kivu, Congo - kab_092012_9.5m | ecosystem: Environmental > Aquatic > Freshwater > Lake | place: Democratic Republic of the Congo...
GCATCAACGCCGTGGACAAGGGTCAGAGCGAGGCCGCTGCCGCCGTGGGGATGTCGGGTCTGCAGATCATGCGCCACGTGATCCTGCCCCAGGCGATCAAGAAGATGTTGCCGGCGTTCATCAACCAGTCGGTCATCCAGGTGAAGAACACCTCGCTGCTGTATGCGATCTCGGTGGCCGAACTCACCTACATGACCTCGGTGGTCAACAGCGACACCTACCGCCCGATGGAGGCCTACACGCTGGCGGCCGTGATGTACTTCGCCATGCTCTTCCCCCTGACGCAGTGGGCCGATCGCGTCGAGCGGCGCCTTGCGCGTGGCGATTGACGTCCCGACCGATTGCGCCCATCGGCATTCCCCGACACAGGAGGTCAAGACCATGGATACCGACCGAGGCGAACCGGTCCTGCAGGTGCGGGACCTGCGCAAGTCCTTCGGCGCGCTCGAAGTGCTGCAGGGCATCGATCTCGAACTCAGGCCCGGTGATGTGCTCGCCCTGATCGGTCCCTCGGGGTCAGGCAAGTCCACGCTGATCCGTTGCATGAACATGCTGGAGGCGCCCTCCCGTGGCGAGGTCCTCTTCCACGGACGGCCGGTCTGCACCTCCTTCAAGGGCCGCGGCCAGCGCGTCGGCACGGGCGAACTGCGACGCCGCGTCGGGATGGTGTTCCAGCACTTCCATCTCTTCCCGCACCGCACCGTCCTGCAGAACGTCACCCAGGGCCCGATCGTGGTGCTCGGTGAGGCACCGGCGCAGGCCGAGGCCCGTGCACGCGCCCTGCTGGAGCGGGTGGGCTTGCTCGACAAGTGCAACGCCTACCCCAACCACCTGTCGGGCGGGCAGAAGCAGCGCGTGGCGATCGCGCGGGCTCTGGCGATGAACCCCGAGGTGCTGCTGCTCGACGAGATCACCAGCGCCCTCGACCCTGAACTCGTCGGCGAGGTGCTGGCCGTGATCCGCGACCTGGCATCCCAGGGCATGACGATGATCCTCGTCACGCACGAGATGGGCTTTGCCGCCGATGTCGCGTCGCGGGTGGTGTTCATGGAGGCCGGTCGAGTGGTCGAGTCCGGCCCGCCGGAAGACGTGCTGGTCAAGCCGCGAACGGAACGTCTGCAGGCCTTCCTCGCCCGGCATCTGAGGTAGGCTCGCGACCCTGTTCATCCTGCGACGCGCCCGCGTCGAGCCGCAAGTGAGGACCGCAGCAGACAGCGTGCCCGGGCCGAAGATCGACATCACGCTGCTGCAGACCTTTCATGTGGTGGTCAAGCAGGGGTCGTTCTCGGCTGCCTCGCGCGTGCTGAACCTGTCCTACCAGTCGGTGGCGAACCAGGTCCGCCGACTGGAGCAGCTGTACGGTGCTGCACTCGTCCACACCGACCGGGGCGCCCGGCGCGTGGCGCTCACGCCGCAGGGTAAGGCGCTGCACGCCACGCTGAGCATCGAACTCGACAACATCCTGTCACGCATCGCCCTGCTCCTGCACGACCAGCGTTCGGTGCTGCGTGTGGGGGTGCCCCAGGCCTTGTTCCATACCTTCTTCCCGCGGGTGCTGGCGGCGTTCAAGGACCACGCCCCGTCGATGCGGCTGGCCTTCCTCGAGCGCGACACGACGCTCGAGAGGATGATGCTGGACGGCGAACTGGACGCTGCCGTCAGCGAGCGCTTCTTCGACCAGGAGACGATCACGCAGCAGGCGATCGGCGACTACCACCTGAGCCTGATCTTTCCGCGCGCCTGGCAGGCAGGAGCGGTCGAGGAGCCGTCCATCCAAGCCTTCGCCTCGAGGGAGATGATCACCTACGAGACCGGACAGGCCGTGCGCGTGCGGGCCGTCGACCATCTGGCCGGCGTCTTCGGCCATCCGCCACGCATCGGTGTCACCGCCTCGGGCAGCACGAGCATCGTGCAACTCGTCATGGCGGGCCTGGGCTACGCCGTCGTGCCCCGCTGGATGGTGCCGACGGAACATCCGGACATCGCCCAACTGGTGCTGCGCGAGGTCAAGCCGATGCGGGTGTACTTCGCGAGCACCACCTTGCTGGCCTCGAACACCTTCGTCCAGCAGTTCCACCGCACGTGCTGCGAGGTCATCGGCCCCGCCATGGACACGCTGCCGGAGGCTGAGCCGAAATGAGAACGCCCCCGCCGGCCCGCAAAGGGCACTGGCAGGGGCGCGATGGCAACGGGCAGGTTCAGTCGACCTGCGCCACCACCTGCACGTTCAGCGTCGAGACGACGTCGGTGTGGGGCGCCACCGTCACGGTGTACTCGCCGACGGTCTTCAGCGGACCGTTGGGCATGCGCACCTGCGACTTCGACACGGCGATGCCCTGCTTGCCCAGCACCTCGGCGATGTCGTGGTTGGTGACGGAGCCGAACAGCCGGCCGTCGACGCCGGCCTTCTGTGCGATGCGCACGGTGCGGCCTTCGATCTGGGCCCCGACCGCCTGCGCAGCCGCGAGCTTCTCGGCCGCGGCGCGCTCGAGCTCGGCGCGACGGTCCGCGAACTCCTTGATGGCCGCATCGGTCGCGCGACGCGCCTGGCGGGTGGGGATCAGGAAGTTGCGGGCGTAGCCGTCCTTGACACGCACCACATCACCGAGATTGCCGAGGTTGGCGACCTTTTCGAGCAGGATCACTTGCATGTCGGTCTCCTCAGGCCTTGTGCAGGTCGGAGTACGGCAGCAGGGCGAGGAAGCGCGCACGCTTGATCGCCGTGGTGAGCTGCCGCTGGTAGATGGCGCTGGTGCCGGTCAGGCGGGCCGGTGTGATCTTGCCGTTCTCGCCGACGAAATCACGCAGGGTGTCGACGTCCTTGTAGTCGATCTCTTCGACACCGGCCACGGTGAAGCGGCAGAAACGCTTGCGGCGGAACAGCAGCGACTGCTGGTTGCGCTTGGGACGGCGGTCCTTCGAAGACCGGCCTTTGCCGCGGGGTGGGGGCATGTTGTGCTCCTTGGAACTCGATCAGAGGATGGGGCCCGGTGGCCGCCGTCAACGCGACACACCGGAGATGTGAAACAGAAGACCTTTGCCGTTGCGCGCCGTGGCGAGGAAGCCATCGAAGGTTGCCGCCGCTCCCAGGTCCAGCCCGGAAACCGACGCCACCACCGACCCGATCGCCAATGCCTTGATCGACATCGACACCCGGCGCGGCTGCCCTTCGTGAACCAGATCGGACTCGTGCTGGAGTTGCAGGTCCAGGGCGGGCAAGCCCGCCGGCGTGAACCGCAAGGCCCCCCTCTCGGCCAGACGAGCCTCAAGGACGAGCCGGTTCATCGCATCCGGTTCATCGGCACACGCGGGCCTGCGTTCAGGCCTGCGCCTCCTGGGCGGCCTTGCGGGATTCCTCGCGCTCGACGACCTTCATCATCACCGACGGCGTGGTCTCGGCCTTGGTACGGGCCACGGTCAGATGACGCAGCACGGCGTCGTTGAAGCGGAACCCCGTCTCGAGCTCGGCAAGCGTCTCGTTGCCGCATTCGATGTTCAGGCACAGGTAGTGGGCCTTGGCGAGCTTCTGGATCATGTAGGCCAGTTGCCTGCGCCCCCAATCCTCGACCCGGTGCACCTTGCCACCACCGCTGGTGATCAAGGCCTTGTAGCGTTCCAGCATGGCCGGAACCTGCTCGCTCTGATCCGGGTGGATCAGCAGCACGATCTCATAGTGACGCATGCAAACTCCTCGTGGTTTCCTGGGAAGGAAGCCGCCCCGATGCGTCGAGTCCTCGGGTACGGCGAGAAAACCGCATATTGTAGTTCATGGGACCGGGTCCACACGTCGATCCTCAGACCGCACGGTCCGGGACACCCTGCGCCTTCCGACCCGGAAATCGCAGCTGCTCGACGAGCGATTGCGCGCATGGCCCGGACGGCGGGGTCAACAGGCTGACGATGACGATCACCGCGAAGCCGAGCGGGACTCCGAAGACGCCGGCCGAGATCGGCTGTATGCCCCACCAGATGTGCTCCGACACGGGCGAACGCACACCGAAGATCTCGCGCAGCCATGGTTGCGTGGTGGCCATGTAGTAGAACGTCACGCCCACACCCGACACCATGCCCAGCACCGCTCCCCACCGGGTGGCGCGCTTCCAGAAGATGCCCAGGACCAGGGCCGGGAACAGCCCCGCGGCCGCCAGCGAGAACGCTGCCGACACGAGGAACAGGATGTCCGCCGGCTTCTGCGCCGCCACCAGGGCCGCCAGCACCGCCACGAACAGGAGGATGATCTTCGAGATCAGGACGCGCCGCGACGCCGGCGCCTTCGGGTCGATCATCTTGAAGTAGGTGTCGTGCGACAGCGCATTGGCAATGGTCAGGAGCAGGCCGTCAGCGGTCGACAGCGCGGCAGCCAGCCCGCCGGCGGCCACCAGTCCCGTGATGACGAAGGGCAGGCCCGCCATCTCGGGCATCGCCAGCACGATGATGTCGCCGCCGATCCGGATTTCGCCGAGCTGCACCACGCCATCACCGTTGACATCGGCCACCGACAACAGACCGGGATCCACCCGAGACCATGCGCTGATCCACGACGGCAACTGCTCGAAGGGCGCGCCGACCAGCACGCTGAAGATCTCGTACTTGACGAGCACCGCCAAAGCTGGCGCGGTGCAGTACAGCGCGAAGATGAACACGAGGGACCAGAGTACCGACTTGCGCGCCTGCCGCACCGATGGGGTGGTGTAGTAGCGGGTGAGGATGTGCGGAAGCCCTGCGGTGCCCACCGTCAGGCAGAACACCAACGCCAGGAAGTTCCGCCTCGCCTCTTCGGCGGCCTGCGCGCCGTCACCGGCAAGGGCCGCGCGGTCCCCTGAGAACTGCGCGGTGTGGCGCGGCATCCCGGCCAGTGCCTGCGCCCTGGCCTGCGCCTGCTCGTAGGCGCGCGTCCACGTCTGGCGGGCCGATTTCTCATCGGCCGGCAAGGCCTCGAGGATGCGCTCGGCCTCCTCGAGCTCAGCCACCGGCGCATCGGCGAGCTTGAGTTGCTCCATGCGCATGGCGGCTTGCTGGCGCTCGGCACGCAGGGCTCCCGGCACATCGGCGAGTTTGCGCTCGTACGCCTCGGCCTGCTCGCGGAAGTAGGCGATGACCTCCTGCTCCTTCGGATCGGCCAGCAGGCGCTGCTCTGCGTCACTGACCTGCTGCAACTGGTAGCCGTAGGTCAACTGCGGCACCGGGCTGCCCGTCTGCTTGACCGACAGCCAGACCACCGGGATCATGTAGGCGACGATCAGGATCGCGTACTGCGCGACCTGTGTCCAGGTGACCGCACGCATCCCGCCCAGGAAGGAGCACACCAGCACCCCGCCGAGGCCGACGAAGATGCCGATCTCGAAAGCGAGCCCGGACAGGCGCGTGGTGATCAGTCCGATGCCGTAGATCTGCGCCACGACGTAGGTGAACGAACACAGGATCGCAATGGCGATGCCCACCGATCGTGCGGCGTGGCCACCATAACGAGCGCCCAGGAAGTCCGGGATCGTGAAGCGGCCGAACCGCCGCAGGTAGGGGGCGAGGAAGAGCGCGACCAGGCAGAAGCCGCCCGTCCACCCCAGCACGAACGCCAGGCCGCCGTAGCCTGTCAGGTACAGCGTGCCGGCCAGTCCGATGAAGGACGCAGCGCTCATCCAGTCGGCGCCGGTGGCCATGCCGTTGTAGAAGGCCGGCACGCGTCTGCCCGCCACGTAGTACTCGTCGGCGTCGTTCGTGCGGCTGACGATGCCTATCCCGGCGTACAACACGACCGGCGCCAGCAGGAAGACGATGCCGATGGCTGCGCGGCTGACCCCTGACTGCTCGAGCATCGCCAGCACGCCCAGGAAAGCGGCGAAGCCCGCCAGGTATCCGAGGAAGACCCGGTCCATACGGCCACGCGCAGCGCGCCCTTGCCTGGCCGCGCCCTGAAGATCGGCGCTCATGACCGTGCGCTTCGCCCGCGCACCGGGTCAAGGCAATCGGCCTTGCGGTGACCGGCGCGCAAGGGGGTTGTCGCGGGGCCGATCTTCATCGGGCAGCGCCGCAAGACCCGCCCCGAAAGCGGCGGCCGTGCGGGCGTGTCAAGCCTGCACCCCCGCCAATCGGTGCCAGGTGTCCACCACCGAATCCGGGTTCAGGGAGATCGACACGATGCCCTCCTGCGCCAGCCAGTCGGCGAAGTCGGGGTGGTCGCTCGGCCCCTGACCGCAGATCCCGACGTACTTGCCCGTGGCCCGGCAGGCCGCGATCGCCCGCGAGATCATGGCCTTGACCGCGGGATCGCGCTCATCGAAGTCGTGCGACAGCAACTCTAGGCCCGAATCGCGGTCCAGGCCCAGGGTGAGCTGCGTCAGGTCGTTCGAGCCGATGGACATCCCGTCGAAGTGCTCGAGGAACTGCTCGGCGAGGATCGCGTTGCTGGGCACCTCACACATCATGATCAGGCGCAGCCCGTGCTGCCCGCGGCGCAGGCCGCGGTCATCGAGCATCTGGGCCACCCGCTGCGCCTGACGGACGGTGCGCACGAAGGGCACCATGATCTCGACATTCGTCAGGCCCATGTCGTTGCGCACGCGCTTGATCGCCTCGCACTCCATGCCGAAGGCATCGCTGAACTCACCGCTGATGTAGCGGCTCGCGCCGCGGAAGCCCAGCATCGGGTTCTCCTCGTCGGGCTCATAGCGGGTGCCGCCGATCAGCTTGCGGTACTCGTTGCTCTTGAAGTCCGACAGGCGCACGATCACCGGCTTGGGCCAGAAGGCCGCCGCGATCGTGGCCACGCCTTCAGCCAGCTTGTCGACGTAGAAAGCCCGGGGCGAGGCATGTCCGCGCGCCACCGACTCGACCGCCTTCTTCAGCTCCGGATCGACATTCGGATAGTCCAGGATGGCCTTGGGGTGCACCCCGATGTTGTTGTTGATGATGAACTCGAGCCGCGCGAGCCCGACGCCGGCGTTGGGCATCTGCGCGAAGTCGAACGCCAGTTGGGGGTTGCCCACGTTCATCATGATCTTGATCGGACAGTAGGGCATCTCGCCGCGACGCACCTCCCGGACCTCGGTCTCGAGCAGGCCGTCGTAGACATAGCCGGTGTCCCCCTCGGAACAGGCCACCGTGACGAGCGCGCCGTCCTGCACGCGTTCGGTCGCATCACCGCAGCCGACAACCGCAGGGATGCCGAGCTCGCGCGCGATGATGGCCGCGTGGCAGGTGCGCCCGCCACGGTTGGTGACGATGGCGCTGGCACGCTTCATGACCGGCTCCCAGTTCGGGTCGGTCATGTCGGTCACGAGGACATCGCCGGGCTGCACCGTGTCCATCTCGGCCGGAGAACTGACGATGCGCACCGGACCGGTGCCGATCTTCTGCCCGATGGCGCGCCCCTCCGCCAACACCGTGCCCTTGCCCTTGAGGCTGTAGCGGTGTTCGACCTGCCCCGCCGCCTGGCTCTTGACGGTCTCGGGTCTGGCCTGGAGGATGTACAGACGCCCGTCCACGCCATCCCTGCCCCACTCGATGTCCATGGGCCGGCCGTAGTGCTGCTCGATGACCAGCGCGTAGCGCGCAAGCTCGACCACGTCCTCGTCACTGAGCGAGTAGCGGTTGCGCATCTCGGTGGCGTTGTCGACGGTGCACACGAGTCGCCCGCCCGGCACGCGCTGCGCCTCGGGCGCGAACTCCATGCGAATCAGCTTGGAGCCGAGCGAGCGCCGGATGATCGGCAGACGACCGGCGCGCAGCGCCGGCTTGTGGACGTAGAACTCGTCCGGGTTGACGGCCCCCTGCACGACGGTCTCGCCGAGGCCGTAGCTCGAGGTGATGAACACGACATCCGAGAAGCCGCTCTCGGTGTCGATGGTGAACATCACCCCGGCCGCGCCCACGTCCGAGCGCACCATGCGCTGCACCCCGGCCGACAGGGCCACGCCGTCATGGGCGAAGCCCTTGTGCACGCGGTAGCTGATCGCACGGTCGTTGTAGAGCGAGGCGAACACCTCCTTCATGCGGTGCAGCACGTCGTCGATGCCACGCACGTTCAAGAAGGTCTCCTGCTGGCCGGCGAAGGAGGCATCCGGCAGGTCCTCGGCCGTGGCGGACGAGCGCACGGCGTACGAGCCCTGCGCGCCACCGGCCTCGAGCCGCTCGAACTCACCACGGATGGCCGCTTCGAGATCGGCGGGAAAGGCGGCTTCGGCGACCCAGCCGCGGATCTCCGCACCCGCCTGCGCCAGCGCACGCACATCATCGACATCGAGTGCGGCCAGCCGATCGGAGATGCGCTGGGCCAGCCCCCCTTCGTGCAGAAAGCGCCGGAAGGCGTGGGCCGTGGTGGCGAAGCCGCCGGGCACCCGCACACCCGAGGCGCTCAACTGACTGATCATCTCGCCCAGCGAGGCGTTCTTGCCGCCGACCACCTCGACATCGGACATTCGCAGGTGCTCGAACGGCACGACCAGAGCGGTCGGCGCGGGGACTGTGGACATGGGATGGCTCCGTGAAGTGAAAGGGGTGTGGCCCCCAGACGCGTGCGGACTTCACACGCGCGCAGGGCACCGTATGGGGTCGGGCCCGGGTCGGACCTCGCAACGGGGACAGGCTGGTCGACGACAAGCGGGCAGGACCCTGAAATTTCCGATCGATTCTAGGGATGAATGTCTATGATCCCGCAGGTTTTCCGAAGCAGGAATTGCGCCATGCCCAACCGTACCGTCTTCTTCGTCTCCGATGGCACCGGCATCACTGCCGAGACTTTCGGCAACTCCATCCTGGCGCAGTTCTCGATCACATCGCGGCATGTGCGCCGCCCCTTCATCGACAGCGTGGAGAAGGCCTGGGCCGTGCGGCGGGAGATCGACGACACGGCCGAACGCGAGGGGGTGCGACCCATCGTGTTCATCACGCTCGTCGACGAGGAGGTGCGTGATGTCATCGCACGACGGGATTCGCGAGGACTCGTGCTCGACATGATCCGCACCTTCGTCGAGCCGCTCGAAGCCGAGTTCGGCGTGAAGAGCAACCACCGCGTGGGCCGCTTCTCCGACGCGGCCAGGAGCCGCGAATACGACGACCGCATCGCAGCGATCAACTACTCGCTGGCGCACGACGACGGCCAGACCTCGGTGCACCTGGACGAGGCGGACGTGATCCTGATCGGGGTCAGCCGCTGCGGCAAGACCCCCACCAGCCTGTACCTGGCGATGCAGCATGGCGTGAAGGCAGCCAACTGCCCCCTGATCCCGGAGGATTTCGAGCGTGGGCGGCTGCCACGCGCCTTGGTCCCCTTCAAGCACAAGTGCTTCGGTCTGACGATCGACCCCGACCGCCTCGCCCAGGTGCGGCACGAACGTCGCCCCGACAGCACCTATGCCTCGCTGCGCAATTGCATCCAGGAAGTCCACGCCGCCGAGGCCCTGATGCGGCGCGAGGGCATCGGCTGGCTGTCGTCGACGCACAAGTCGATCGAAGAGATCGCCACCACCATCCTGCGTGACATCCGTCCGGACCGTCTGGTGTACTAGGAAACCACTGCAGCGTCGCACCCTCCGGGACGGCATGCGGGCGCCAACCGGCGCCAAGGGACCGACACCACCGGAGCGCCGGCCTGGCCGGAGCCCTGCATACGGGCTGCCATACGGGCGGACATGCAGGCGGACATGCGGCAGACCGGAGGCGGCAGCAGCATCAGCATTGCGGCGACCAGAGGTGGGCGGGAGGACCGTGCAATCAGTCGGCAGAGGCGGAGGATGCGGTGGAGGCGGCCTGGCGTCGACGGACCGACTCGTACAGGCAGATCGCCGCCGCGGCGGCGACGTTCAACGATTCTTCGCCGCCAGGCTGCGGGATGCGTACCGTCCCGGCGCATCGCCGCAGAAGGTCGTCGCTGACGCCCTGCCCTTCGTGCCCGAGCACCCACACGCAGGGATCGGGCAGTTCGGTCTCGGTCAGCGCGGACGCTGCGTGGGAACTGCCAGCCATCAGCGGCACCGCGAGGCGGTCAAGATCGTCCGGTCCCAGGCCTTCGACCAGCCGCAGCGCGAAATGTGCGCCCATGCCGGCGCGTAGGACCTTGTGCGACCACAGCGCTGCGGTCCCGACGGTGGCGAGCACCTGGGGCACGCCCATCGCGGCAGCGGTCCGCAGGATGCTGCCGACGTTGCCCGCATCCTGCACGCGGTCGAGCAGGACGGCGGCCTGGGTCGCCAGCACCTGCGGCGCGGCCGGCAGATCAACCAGGAAGCCGATAGACGCCGGTGACGGCATCCCGCCCAGTGCGCCGAACAGCGCATCGGGCATCACGTCGATTGCAGGCGCGGCCGAGGCGAGCGCGGCGAGCCCGGCATCTGCCCATCCTGCCTGCGACACCAGGGCACGTGCAGGTCGCCAGCCGCGCGACAGCACCGCCCGGCACAGATGCTCCCCTTCCAACCAGACCTGTCCTGCGCTGCGGTAGGCCGTCGGGTGCTCGACCAGACGCCGCACCAGTCGCAGCGCCGGGTTGTCGCGCGACGTGATCGACCGCACCTGCGACCGCACCTGCGACGGCACCTGCGACCGTACCTGCGATGGCACCTGCGACCGTACCTGCGGCCGCAGGTCCGCGCGCGCCGCGCCACTGACGGGCGTGGCGGGCGTGGCGGGCGTGCCCTGGGCCGCAACGTCCGTGCCGCCGACGAGGCCGCGGACAGTCCTGCCGTCCTGCCGCCGATCACCGCGAGCCATCAGGCACCACCGCCCAGCGGGCTCTCGAGCCTGGCGCGCACCGGCCCGAACGTGCGTCGATGGGCCGGGCAGGGTCCGAGCCTGCGCAAGGCGGCAAGGTGTGCGGCTGTCGGGTAGCCCTTGTGGACATCGAAGCCGTATCCGGGATAAGACTCGTGCAGGGTCGCGCACATCCGGTCGCGGTGCACCTTCGCGACGATGGACGCGGCCGCGATCGCCTCGACGCGGGCATCGCCTCGGACGACCGCCAGCGACGTCATCGGCAGATCAGGCACCTGCCTGCCGTCGACGAGCACGCACCGGGGCTCGAGCCGCAGGCCCTCGACGGCCCGCCGCATGGCCAGCAGCGTGGCGCGCAGGATGTCGAGCCGATCGATCTCCTCGACGCTGCCGTACGAGATGCTGCAGCACAGCGCATCGGCCATCACGGCATCGTGCAGACGCTCTCGGGCCCTCGGCGTCAGGGTCTTGGAGTCGCGCAGTCCAGGAATCGGCTTGCGGCTGTCCAGGATCACGGCCACCGCCACCACCGGACCGGCCAGAGGCCCTCGCCCGGCCTCGTCCACGCCGGCAACGAGGCCGGGGCCCGACCAGAAGGTCGAAAGGGGTTCAGGCCTGGATCTGGCTCGCGATGGCATCGGTGGCTCTGACGGCGGTGTCCTGCCGCAGCAGGTGGTGGAGTTCGGTGAACCGTCGGTTCACGGCCTGCGCACCTTCGACATCGTCCAGCCGGTCGCAGGCGGCGTCCGCCAGCGCACGCGGCGTGAAGGCATCCTGGATCAGTTCGGGCACGACGAAGTCGCGGCACAGGATGTTGGGCAGTCCGACCCAGGGCAGGTAGGCCATGCGCTTCATCAACTGCCAAGACAGCGGGTGCATGCGGTAGACGATCACCATCGGGCGCTTGAACAGCGCAGCTTCCAGGGTGGCCGTGCCACTGGCCACCAGTGCCAGGTCGCACGCGGCGAGCGCCTCATGCGACCGTCCGTCGACGAGTCGCAGGATCTCTGGGGGAAGGCCGCGCGCCATCGGCTCGACCAGCGCGCGCAGGCCCGGCGCCACCGGCAGCACGAAGCGCAGACCCGGCCGTCGCGCTCGCATCCGGACCGCGGCGTCCAGCATGCCCGGGGCGATCGTCTCGATCTCCGAACGCCGACTGCCGGGCAGGAGTGCGATCACCTGCGCCTGCTCCGGCAGGCCCAGTGCCTCGCGAGCCGCAGCCCGCGGGGGGTTCAGCGGGATGACATCGGCCAGCGGATGCCCGACATAGGTCGCCTGCACACCGTGCGCACGCAGGAGCTCAGGCTCGAAGGGGAACAGGCACAGGACATGGTCGGCGCTGCGCGCGAGCTGTCGCACGCGTCCACCGCGCCAAGCCCAGATCGAGGGGCAGACGAAGTGGACGGTCGGGATGCCCGCGGCCCGAAGCCGTTGCGCCAGCCCCAGGTTGAAATCCGGCGCGTCCACGCCGATGAACAGCCCAGGGGGCTGTGCGATCAGGCGGCGCGCCAACTGCTCCCGGATGGCCGAGATCCCGCGGTAATGCCTGAGCACCTCGACATAACCGCGCACCGCCAGACGGTCACTGGGCCACCAGTTCTCGAAGCCTGCGCGTGCCATCTGCGGGCCGCCGATGCCGCTCAACGCCAGGTCGGGCCAGCGTCGTCGCAACCCCCCGATGAGCAACGCAGCCAGCAGGTCGCCCGACGCCTCCCCGGCCACCATGGCCATGCGCAGGCCCATTCCGGCGAGCGAGCTCAAGCCCTCGGCCTCTCAGGTGGTCAGCGCACGATGCCCCGGGTCGACCGGGACAGGAAGTCGAGCATCATCGCCACGTCGACGTCGCCGTCGGGCAGCACGCCCGACAACTCGGCGATGCGCTGGCGCGCCTGCTCGAGACTCAGGCCCTCGCGGTAGAGCAGGCGATGGATCTGGCGGACCTGCGCGATCCGCTCGCGCGAGAAACCGCGGCGGCGCAGGCCCTCCAGGTTGAAGCCATGCACGGCCAAAGGGTTGCCGGCGACCATCATGAACGGGGGCACATCCTGGGAGACGTGGCTCTGGAAGGCGGTCATCGCGTGCGCGCCGACGTGGCAGAACTGGTGCACGCCCGTGAGCCCGCCGATGATGGCCCAGTCGCCGACGTGCACGTGTCCCGCCAGCGTGGCGTTGTTGGCCAGGATCGTGCGGTGCCCCACCTGGGCGTCGTGCGCGATGTGGACGTAGGCCATGATCCAGTTGTCGTCACCGATGCGCGTGACCCCGGCGTCCTGCGCCGTCCCGCGGTTGAAGGTGCAGAACTCGCGGATGGTGTTGCGATCGCCGATCTGCAGCGACGTCGGCTCGCCCCGGTACTTCATGTCCTGCGGCGCACCACCGAGACAGGCATGGGCGTGGATGCGGTTGTCCCGGCCGATGACCGTCGGCCCCTCGATCACGCAGTGGGACCCGACTTCGGTGCCTTCGCCGATGACCACCTCCGGGCCGATGAGGGCGTAGGCCCCGACCGTCACGCCCGAGGCGAGCGACGCGCGCGGATCGACGATCGCCGTCGCATGGATCGACGCCATCGTGGCCTCACCCCACCTGCCGCATGGTGCACATCAGTTCCGCTTCGACGGCGAGTTCGCTGCCGACGGTGGCACGCGTGGCGAACTTGTAGATGCCGGCCTTGGCGCGCAGCAGTCTGGCTTCCAGATGCAACTGGTCGCCGGGCTCGACCGGGCGCTTGAACCGGGCACCGTCGATCCCGGCGAAGTAGTACACCGACTTGTCATCCGGATCACGCCCTGCCGTCTCGAACGACAGCAGCGCAGCGGCCTGCGCCAGGGCCTCGAGCATCAGCACGCCTGGCATCACCGGCCGGTGCGGGAAATGACCGGGGAAGAAGGGCTCGTTGATCGTGACATTCTTCAACGCAAGGATGCGCACGCCCGACTCGAGCTCCAGTACGCGATCGATCAGCACGAAAGGGTAGCGGTGCGGGAGCTTGCGCAGCACCTGATGGATGTCCATGATCATGTGAGTCGACTCTCCAGCGCCCTCAGGCGCTCGCGTAGGCGGTGGAGCTGGCGCAGCGTGGCCGCGTTCTTCTCCCACTGGACATTGTCGTCGAAGGGGAAGACGCCGCTGTAGAGGCCAGGCTTCAGGATGGAACGCGTCACGACGGTGGCCGCGGAGATCTGGACATGATCGGCGAGTTCCAGATGACCCAGCACGATGGCCCCGCCCCCGATACTGCAATGCGCCCCGATGCGGGCGCTGCCCGCCACGCCCACGCAGCCTGCCATTGCAGTGTGTGCGCCGACCTGCACGTTGTGGCCGATCTGCACCAGGTTGTCGAGCTTGACGCCGTCACCGATCACCGTGTCCTCGAGGGCCCCGCGATCGATGCAGGTGTTGGCCCCGATCTCGACATCGTCACCGATGCGCACCGCACCGAGTTGCGCGATCTTCTCCCAGCGTCCACCGTCGGGCGCGAACCCGAAGCCATCGGCGCCGATGACCACGCCGGGGTGCAGGATGCAACGATCGCCGACGATGCAGCGGCGACCGACGTGCACCCGAGCGGCGATCCGAGTTCCGGCACCGATGCGGGCCTGCGGCTCCAGGACACAGTGGCTGTCGATGAAGGCCCCCGCGCCGACATGCGCCTGCGCGCCGACGACCGCCAGCGGCCCCACGAAGGCCTGCGAGTCGATGCGGGCAGCAGGATCGACAACCGCCGTCGGATGCACGCCCGGGCGCCAGGGCTCGACCTCCTGAGCAGCCCACCACTGCGTCAGGCGCGCAAAGGCCAGGTAAGGGTCATCGCAGACGACCGAACTGCGCAGCCGGCTGGCCGCCTCGGCGTGTCGCGGCGCCACCAGCACGCAGCCCGCAGCGGTCGTCGCCAACTGCGCCAGGTATCTGGGCTGTGCGAGAAAACTGAGGGTCGAGGGCGTGGCCCGATCCAGCGAGCCCATGCGGTCGATGACGACCGTGCCGTCACCGACAAGCTGTCCACCCGTCAGGCGGCTGACGTCGGTGGACGTGAGTGCAGGCAAGGCGCTGGGCAGCGACGGCTGGAGGACCGACGCTTCAGCGCGCCGGACCGGAGAGGGCCCGGATCACCTTCTCGGTGATATCCACGCGCGGGCCGGCGAACACCACCTCCTGGAGGATGATGTCGTACTTCTCGGTCTCGAAGATCTGACGGATGGCGCGGTTGGCGCGCTCGACCACCGCCGCGAGTTCCTCGTTCTTCCGCTGGTTCAGGTCTTCCTGGAATTCACGCTGCTTGCGCTGCAGGTCACGGTCCTGTTCCAGGAGTTCCCTCTGGCGCTTGAGCCGCTCGGATTCGGGCAGGGTCAGCGCCTCCTTCTCGAGCTTGTCAGCCGCGGCCTTGATCCGGTTGCGCAGGTCGACCAGCTCCTTTTCGCGCCGCCCGAATTCGGCTTCGAGCTTGGCCTGCGCTGCCTTCGCAGGCGCCGCCTCGCGCAGCAGGCGCTCGCTGTTGACGTAGCCGATCTTCAGATCCTGGGCCATCGCCTGCGAGGCCAGCGCCAGCGCGCAGATCGACAGGGTGACGGCAAGGGCGCGAGCAAATCGATTCATCAGAAGGCCGTCCCGAACTGGAACTGGAATTCCTGGATTCTATCCGTCGGGAACGCACGCAAGGGCTTGCCCCAACTGAGCTTCAGGGGCCCCACCGGAGAGACCCAGCTCAAGCCGAGACCCGCCGACGAGCGCAGGCTCGACAGCGTGAAGGAGTCGGCTTCACCCCACACATTGCCCAGATCGGTGAAGGCGAAGATGCGCAGCGACTTGTCGTTGCCGGTCCTGGGCACGGGGAAGTAGAGCTCTCCGTTGACGTTCAGCCGCTTCGGGCCGCCGAGGAAGGCGCCCGTCGGATCCACGGTGCCCAGCGAACCCTGATCGAACGCCCGCACCGAACCGAGACCGCCGCCGAAGAAGTTCTTGAACACCGGGAACGGCCGCCCGCCCAGGCCCTTGCCCCAGCCGAGTTCGGCGTTGACACCCAGCGTGAGCCGCTCGCCCAGGGGCCAGTACTGCTGGGCCTGCAGATTGCTGCGCAGATAGCGGACGTCACCCGCCACGCTCCACTCCAGGTTGACACGCTGGAGCCCTCCACGGGTCGGGCTCAGGGCACTGTCGCGCCCGTCGCGCTGCCAGCCCAGGGTCAGCGGGACGGCCGTGCTGTCGGCGCCGAAACGCTCGCGATACACGAAGTAGGCGTTCGGCAACGATGTGGTGGCGTTGATGCTCGTCCGCTCGGCGCCGGCACCGAGGAACACCGTGTCCGACTCCGACACCGGCACCCCGAACCGAAGTCCCCCGCCGAACGTGGCCACCTGATATTCGTTGCTCAGGCTGTTCAAGGGCCGGTTCGTCCGGTAGAACAGGTCGACCGCGCGCGACACCCCGTCGACCGTGAAGTAAGGGTCGACCGTGCTGAACTGCAGCGCCCGGTTGGTCTCGCTGGTGTTGACCTCGAAAGCCAGGTAGTGGCCGGAGCCGAAGATGTTCTCCTGCCGGATCGCCGCGGACAAGGTCAGCTTGTCGGCGGTCGAATAGCCGAGCCCGAGCATGAGGTTGCCGGTGGGCTGCTCCTCGACGGTGACCACCAGATCCACCAGATCCGGACTGCCGGGCACTTCCCTCGTGTCGACGGTGACATTGCGGAAGTAACCCAGCCGCTGCAGACGCTCTCGCGACAGCTGGATCCTTTGCGCGTCGTACCAGGAGGATTCAAACTGCCTGAGCTCGCGACGGATGACCTCGTCCCGGGTGATCGAGTTGCCGGCGATGTCGATGCGTCGCACGTAGTAACGCCGGTCCGGGAAGGCGGTGATGGTCATCGCGACCTGCGCCTTCTCCCGATCGATCTGCGGACGCACGTCAACCTGTGCGAAGGCATAGCCGAGCCGCCCGTACATGTCCGTGAAGGCGCGCGTCGTCGCCGCGACATCCTCGGCGCGATAGGGCTCGCCGGGCCGCAGCGTGACCATGCGACGGAATTCGTCCTCCCGCCCGAGGAACTCCCCTTCCAGCCGAACCCCGGTGACCAGATAGGGCTGCCCTTCCCGGACCCCTATCTCGATCGTGATGTCCTGCTTGTCGGGCGAGATGGTGACCTGCGTGGACTCGATGGCGAACTCGAGGTATCCGCGGTTCAGGTAGTAGGCGCGGATCTTCTCGAGATCTGCGTTCAGGCGCGAGCGCGCATAACGGTCGGACCGCGTGTACCAGGTCATCAACCCGCGCGGTGTCAGGTCCATGAGCCCTCGCAGCACCGACTCACGCACCGCGCTTGCCCCGTTGATGCGGATGCTGCTGATGCGGGCAACCTCCCCTTCGTTCATCGTGAAGGTGATGCTGACGCGGTTACGCTCGACGGGGGTGACGGTGGTGACCACCTCCGCCCCGTAGAAACTTCGGGTCAGGTACTGCCGCTTGATCTCCTGCTCGGCACGGTCGATCAGTGCGCGGTCGAAGGGCAGACCCTCGGCAATGCCCGCATCCTTCAGGGCGCGTGACAGCACCTGCGCATCGAACTCCTTGGCGCCGACGAAGTTCACCGATGCGACGACGGACCGCTCGTCGATCACGATGACGGCGACGTCGCCGTCGATCTTCAGGCGCACATCCTTGAAGAGTCCGGTGCCGAAGAGCGCACGCAGGGCCGTGGCGCCCTTCTCCTCGGTGTAGGTGTCGCCGATGCGAAACGGCAGCACGGAGAACACGGTGCCAGGGTCGGTGCGCTCGAGACCTTCGACCCGGATGTCCCGGATCTGGAAGGGCTCGACCGCCCAGGCCTGGATCGACAGGACGGCGAAGAGGGCGGCAAGGGCAAGCCGCAGGGGCCCGCGCAACGGCAGACGAATCATCGGCAGGACAGTCAGTGTAGGCCGAGCAAACGAGAGAAATCGTTGAACAGAGCCAACGACATCATCAGGAAGAGCAGCGCAACGCCGCCGCGCTGCAGTCTCTCGAGCCACGCATCAGGCACCGGACGGCCCGAGACAGCCTCGAAAAGATAATACATCAGGTGTCCGCCGTCGAGCATCGGCAGCGGCAGCAGGTTCAGCACCCCCAGGCTGACGCTGACCAGCGCGAGGAAGGACAGGTAGTGCGACCAGCCTCGCTCGACCGATTGACCGGCGAAATCCGCAATCGTGAGCGGGCCGCTGAGGTTGCTCAGCGATGCCTCGCCGATGAGCATCCGACCGATCATCCGCACGGTCAGCAGCGACACGTCCCAGGTGCGCTGCGCCCCGCCGATCAGGGCATCGACCGGGCCGGAACGCACCAGGACCATTTCCGCCGGACGCCCGACGATGGCATCGATCCGGCCAGTCGGTCGGCCTTGCCCCTGGGCCAGCACGGGTCGAGGCGTCACGACGACCCGCAGATCCGTGCCGGCCCGGTCGACCCGCCACGACATCGGCACGCCTGCATGACCGCGAATGGCCTCGCGCAATCCAGCGGCGTCCGCAACAGGCCGACCGTCCACCGACAGGACGAGGTCTCCCGGCCGGAGCCCGGCGACGGCGGCCGGACCTGCGGGCACGACCTCGCCGATCACCGCGGGACTGTAGGGCACGGCCAGGCCGAGGCGTCGCAGCGAGGACGCGTCGACCTCCTCGTCGACGCCCGTGCCAAGGTCGAGTCGGACGCTGCGACGATGCCGGCCGTCCGCATCGGCCACCTCGAGGTGCAGGTCCTGGCCATCGAGCAAGGCCTGCATCACGACCCAGCGAAGATCGGTCATCGAGCGCAGTTCGCGCCACTCCTGCCCATCGGAAGACCACGCCTGCGCCCAGTCCCCCGCGACCAACCCGGCCCGGTCGGCCACAGAGCCCGCGGGGGGCTGGCCGAAGACCGCCTTGGGCTCCTGGATGCCCACCATGTGCGCCGCCCCGTACAGGGCCACCGCGAGCAGCAGGTTGGCCGCCGGCCCGGCGCTGACGATGAAGGCACGCTGTCGCAGGGACTTGCGGCTGAACGCGCGCGGGCGCTCGGCTGCATCCACCGGCACCTCGCGCTCGTCGAGCATGCGCACGTAGCCCCCCAAGGGCAGCAGACACAGCGTGAACTCGCACCGGTCGGCCCCGAATCGCCTGGACCAGACGACGCGGCCGAAACCGACCGAAAAGCGCAGCACCTTGACCCCGCACGCCACCGCCGCCCGGTAGTGACCATACTCGTGGACCACCACGAGCAGCGCGATCGTGACGAGGAAAGCCGCCAGCGTGGTCAGCATGGGCGGTACCTGTGCGCGACGGCAGCAGCCTCGCGCCGCGCCGATGCGTCGAGTCCCAGCAGGTCCTCGAGGCTGTCGATCTTCGTGTGCCGTCCGCCAAGACGCGCCAGGGTCTCGACGTTGATCGCATGGATCTGCCGGAAGCCGACCTGCCCGTCCAGGAAGGCCGCCACGGCGACCTCGTTGGCAGCGTTCAACACGACGCTCGAACCCGCGGGACCTGCGAGGACGTCGTAGGCGAGCTGCAGGCCGGGAAAGCGGCGAGGATCGGGGGGCTCGAAGCTCAAGGAGGCGAGCTTCGTGAAGTCCAGGCGGGCGGCACCCGAATCGATGCGATGGGGAAAAGCCAGGCCATACGCGATGGGCACACGCATGTCGGGCGTGCCGAGCTGCGCGAGAACCGAAGCGTCCCGGCACACGACCATCGAGTGGATGATGCTCTGCGGGTGGATCACCACGCGGATGTCGTCGGGCGCCAGACCGAACAGCCAATGCGCCTCGATCACCTCGAGCGCCTTGTTCATCATCGTCGCGGAGTCCACCGAGATCTTGCGGCCCATGACCCAGTTGGGATGAGCAACCGCCTGCGCCGGCGTGATGGCATCGAAGGCCTCCAGGCCGATCGTGCGGAACGGCCCGCCGGAGGCCGTCAGCACGATGTGGTCGATGAAGGCCGGCCACCGCGACGGATCTTCGGGCAGACACTGGAAGATCGCCGAATGCTCGCTGTCGATGGGCACGAGTGCCGCGCCGCCGCGCCGCACCGATGCCATGAACAGGGCGCCACCGACGACCAGCGCCTCCTTGTTCGCGAGGAGCAATCGCTTGCCTGCGTCCGCCGCAGCCAGACACGGCGCCAGGCCCGCGGCGCCCACGATGGCCGCCATCACGCTGTCGACCTCAGGGGCTGCCGCAAGCTGACAAAGCCCGGCGCTGCCGACGACGATCTCGGTGCGGGCCGCAGGCGTTCCGACCAGTCGCCGCCTGAGCGCGTCGCGGGCCTCCTGGTCGGGCACTGCCGCCACGCGCGGCTTGACTGCCAGGCACTGCGCGGCCAGATCGTCGATGCGCCGATGGGCGCTGAGGCCGAAGACCTCGAATCGCTCGGGATGCCGAGCGATCACGTCGAGTGTGCTGACACCGATCGAGCCGGTCGAACCCAGCACCGCCACCCGCTGCGGACGCGCCGCGCCCTCCGACGTCTGCATCATCGGCTCAGGGCCATCGCCAACGGGAACACGGGCAACAGCGCGTCGATGCGGTCGAGGACACCGCCGTGACCCGGCAGCAGGCCGCTGGAATCCTTCACACCTGCCGCGCGCTTGACCAGGGACTCGAAAAGATCACCCACGACGCTCATCGCCACCAACCCGGCGAGGACCAGCCCGGCCGCGACACCGTATCGATCGTGCACGGCGGAAAACAGGGAAGGTCCGAATGCGGCATGGGTGGATTGTGCGACGGTCCAGCCCCAGGAAAGCAGGCCGACGCCAAGGAACGCACCGAGCACACCCTCCCAGGTCTTGCCCGGACTGATCGCGGGCGCGAGCTTGCGCCTGCCGAACGCGCGCCCGGCGGCGTACGCGGCGACGTCCGCGACCCATACGAGACAGAAGATCGACAGCACGAACGGCAGACCGACCTCTCGCGCACGGACCAGCGCGACCGCTGCGACCCACAGCATCAGGACGCCGATCGACAACCTCCACCAGCGCTGCGCATGACGCCACCCGCTCACCCCCGCGCGCAGCGCCCAGGAAGCACCTGTCACCCACGCGATGCCAGCCAGCGTGAACAAGGCCGTGTCGATGACACGGGGCAGCGCACCGAAGGCCTGGAGCGTGACGAGCAGCACGACGACGAGCGCCAGGAGCACCGGGCCGGCACCCGACACACCGTTCAGACGTGCCCACTCCCACGCCGCCGCCGCGACGAGCACGACCACCATCGACGCGAACGGCCACGCCTGCCCTGAAATCAGTGACGGGATCAGAACCGCCAACAGCGCCAGGGCGGTGATGATGCGCTGCCCGAGCATGGTCTGCTCGACGTCAGCGGCGCAGCGCGTTCGCGCCCCGCCCGAAAGAGGCGCGGCAGGTCGCGGGCGCGCGGCGGACGACGCCTCCACGAACGCCCCGCTCCCAGCGAGACACCGTCGGCAGCAGACCGCGCGAGGTGACGACCGATGCAGGCATGAGCAGACCGTTCTCAGGCGCTGACCACCGGCCACGCAGGCCCCAGCGCACCGAATCGGCGGTCGCGCCCGGCATACGCTGCCAGGGCTTGATCGATGTGTTGCGCGTCGAAATCGGGCCAGAGGCAGTCGGTGAAGTGCAACTCGGCGTAGGCCGCCTGCCAGAGCAGAAAGTTGCTGATCCGCATCTCCCCCCCGGTTCGGATGAAGAGGTCAGGCTCGGGCAGATCACCCAAACTGGTCATCCGTCCCAGTGTCGCCTCGTCCAGATCCTGCGCAGACATCCCACTGTCGATGGCCCGGCGACAGGCCTGGACGATGTCCCATCGGCCGCCGTAATTGAACGCGACGGACAGTGTCAGGCGCGTGTTGTGCGCTGTGGTCGACTCGGCAAGTTCCCAGGCCTCGCGCAGACGCTCGGACACGCTGTCACGATCACCGACGATGCGGATCCGCACGCCCTTGCCCGCGATGCGCGTCAGGTACTTGGAGACCGCCACCAGCACCAGGCCCATCAGGCCGGACACTTCGTCGGACGGACGCTTCCAGTTCTCCGAGGAGAAGGCGAACACCGTCAGGTACTCGACCCCGCGCTCCGCGAAGAGATCGATCGCACGCACCAGTGCGTCGACCCCCGCCTTGTGGCCGAAGAAGCGGGGCATGTGCCGACGACGGGCCCAGCGCCCGTTGCCGTCCATGACGATCGCGACGTGGCGTGGGAGCGGGGTGTGCCTGTCCATGGAATCGCAGGAAGGTCCCGTCAGACCGCCATGACCTCGGCTTCCTTGCCCTGGACGAGACGATCGATGTCGGCGATGACCCGATCGGTCAACTTCTGGATCTCGTCCTGACCACGACGCTCCTCGTCCTCGGACACGGTCTTGTCCTTCAGCAGTCGCTTGAGGTGATCGTTGGCCTCTCGGCGCAGGTTGCGCACGGCCACCTTCGCATCCTCGCCCGCGTGGCGGACGACCTTGGTCAGATCCTTCCGGCGTTGCTCGGTCAGCGGTGGCATCGGCACGCGCAGGAGGTCACCCTGGGATGAGGGGTTGAGGCCGAGATCGGACTCCCGGATGGCCTTCTCGATCTTCGCGCCCATCCCCTTCTCCCAGGGCTGGACACTGATCGTGCGCGCGTCCAGCAGCGACACATTGGCCACCTGGCTGATCGGCACCATCGAGCCATAGTAGTCGACGTGCACCTGATCCAGGATCCCCGGGTGGGCGCGGCCGGTTCGGATCTTCTGGAGTTCCGTCTTCAAGGCCTCGACCGATTTGGCCATCTTGGCGTCGGCGGTCTTGCGGATATCGGCTGTCGTGCTCATCGATACACCTCTCGAGTCACTGTCACATCACTGACCTGTCGGTCGTGGGCCCCAGGAAGGTCAGACACCATGCCCGTGAAAGTCCGGGTCACACGACGGCGGGGTCAGACATGCACGAGCGTCCCTTCCTCGTCGCCCTGCACCACGCGCGCCAGGGCTCCTGGCTTGACGATGGAAAACACCCGGATGGGCAATTTCTGATCTCGACACAGCGCGAAGGCCGTCGCGTCCATCACCTGGAGGTTCCTGGCAATCGCCTCGTCGAAGGAAATGCTCGTGTACAGACGCGCCAGCGGATCCTTGTTCGGGTCGGCACTGTAGACCCCGTCGACCTTGGTCGCCTTCAGCACGATCTGCGCGCCGATCTCGGCCCCGCGCAAGGCGGCGGCCGTGTCGGTGGTGAAGAACGGATTGCCCGTGCCGGCCGCGAAGACGACGACCTTGCCTTCCTCGAGGTACTGCAAGGCCTTCGGACGCACGTAGGGCTCGACGACCTGTTCGATGGAGATCGCCGACATGACCCGCGCGACCATCCCCTCCTGACGCATCGTGTCCGCCAGCGCCAGCGCGTTCATGACGGTGGCGAGCATCCCCATGTAGTCGGCGGTGGCGCGGTCCATGCCGACGGCACCGCCCGCCACCCCGCGAAACAGGTTGCCACCGCCGATGACGATGGCCACCTCACACCCCATCTGTGTCACCGCGTGGATCTCACGGGTCATCCGAACGATGGTGGCCCGGTTGATGCCGAAGGCATCATCGCCCATCAGGGCCTCGCCCGAAAGCTTCAGCAGGATCCGACGGTAACGGGGCATAGGCACTCCAGGCGGTCTCTATCCTCGCAAGTTTACGCGCCACGCGCCGGGCGTTGCCTCGGGCGACGCGCGCCCGACGCCGCCTGGCGCAGCGTCCGTCAGGCCTTCTTCGCCGCGGCCACCTGGGCGGCGACCTCGGCAGCGAAGTCGTCGGACTTCTTCTCGATGCCCTCGCCCACGACGTACAGCGTGAAGCCCCTGACCGTCGTGGAAGCGGCCTTCAGCATCTGCTCGACGGTCTGCTTGTCGTTCTTGACGAAGGGCTGATTGAACAGCGAAACCTCCTTGAGGAACTTCTGGACGGAGCCCTCGACCATGCGCGCCACGATGTCCGCAGGCTTGCCCGACTCGGCGGCCTTCTCTGCAGCCACACGACGCTCGCGCTCGACGAGTTCGGCAGGCACCTCGGCCGACGACAAGGACACCGGCTTCATCGCTGCCACGTGCATGGCCACGTCCTTCGCGGCCACCTCGTCACCGTCGAACTCGACGATGACCCCGATGCGGGTGCCGTGCAGGTAATGCGCCAGATGCCCACCCCCTGCATAGCGCCGGAAACGGCGGATCGACATGTTCTCGCCGATCTTGCCGATCAGACCCTTGCGGACATCCTCCACCGTCGGGCCGAACCCATCCTGTTCCATCGGCAAGGTCGCCAGGGCGGCGACGTCTGCGGGCGCCCGATCGGCGACCAGGGCCGCACAGGACCGCGCGAAGGCGAGGAAGGACTCGTTCTTGGAGACGAAATCGGTCTCGCAGTTGATCTCGATCAGCGCGCCCACATCGCCTGCGACTGCCGCGGCGATGACGCCCTCTGCCGTGACCCGCGAAGCGGCCTTGCCCGCCTTGCTGCCGAGCTTGACGCGCAGGATTTCCTCCGCACGCGCCATGTCGCCCTCTGCCTCGGTCAGGGCCTTCTTGCATTCCATCATCGGCGCATCGGTCTTTGCGCGCAGTTCGGCCACCATGCCTGCGGTGATTGCTGCCATCTCTGGTTCTCCGGTTCGAAAATGAATACGGGCGGCGGCGCGGACGCCGCGCCTGCCGCCCGCGCAGTTGGGGTCAAGCCTCTTCGCTGACTTCGACGAATTCGTCGCCCTCGCCGGCCGCCTGCACGACCTCGGTGGTGGCGTTCGCCTTGCCTTCGAGCACCGCGTCCGCGACGGCCCGGGCGTACAGCGCCACGGCCTTGGCCGAGTCGTCGTTCCCGGGAATGACGTATTGCACGCCGTCGGGCGTGTGGTTGGTGTCGACGATGCCGATGACCGGAATGCCGAGCTTGTTGGCCTCCGCCACGGCGATCTTGTGGTAGCCGACGTCGATGACGAACATCGCATCGGGCAGCGCACCCATGTCCTGGATGCCACCGATGTCCTTCTCGAGCTTGGTCAACTCGCGCTCGAACATCAGGGCCTCCTTCTTGATCATGGCCTCGGTGCCCGCTTCGCGCGTGGCCTGCATGTCCTTGAGCTTCTTCAGCGAGCCCTTGACCGTCTTGAAGTTGGTGAGCATGCCACCGAGCCAACGCTGGTCGACGTAGGGCATGCCGCAGCGCTGCGCTTCCTGGGCGATGAACTCGCGCGACTGCCGCTTGGTGCCGATCATCAGCACCGTTCCCCGGCGCGCGGAGAGTTGGCGGATGAACTTCAGCGCATCCTCGAAGAGCGGCTGCGTCTTCTCGAGGTTGATGATGTGGATCTTGTTGCGATGGCCGTAGATGAAGGGGGCCATCTTGGGGTTCCAGAAGCGGGTCTGGTGTCCGAAATGGACACCGGCTTCCAGCATTTCACGCATCGACACGGGCATGTGAGACTCCGAAGGTTGGGACTCGAGCGCAGCCAAGATCCTGCCGCCGCAGCCCGCCCGATGCCACGAGGTCACCACCCCGTCACCCAGGAGAACCGCGAACGCAGGACACCTTCCGGCAGCCACACTCGCGATTGGATGCTGGACCCGCGCCGGGCACGCCATCCGCGTGCCCATGTCGCTGCCGGCAGACCACGCCGAGGGGATTTCCCCCGGCCGCCATGTCTGCCACGTCCGAACAAACCCAAGGAGTTTAGCATGTGGGGCGTTCCGTAACCCTGCATCCGGAAGCCTGTACACAGCCGTCAGGCCAAGTCACGCAAGCCGACTTCCACGACCCGAGCCACCCCATCGACATGTCAGGCCCTGCACCCAAGCCCTCCCAACCCGGCTGCCAGCCGGAGCCGCACGTGCGCCGGGCCGGGTGTGCGACGCGAGGCGAGCGCGCGCCGCGCTCCCCGATCCGAGTCTGGCCAGGAGGCTGCGGTCGCGGATGGCCGCTGCACGGCGTGACCGCCACGCGCGAATTCGAATCGCTCGCGCTGGCTGCAGAACCGGACGCAGCGCTGATGCGGCGGGCCGGTGCGGCCGTGGCACGGTGGGCGCTGGCGATGCGTCCCCATGCGAGGACGTGGTGGGTCGCGGTCGGCCCGGGGGGCAACGGTGGAGACGGCTCGTTCGCCGCTGCACGGCTCGCGAAGATGGGCCTGGACGTCCGCCTGAGCGTCCACGCCGATCCAGGCCGACTGCCAGATGACGCGCGCCGAGGTCTGGCCGCGGCCGAGCAGGCAGGCGTGCGTGTCATGTCGAGCCCCACGGTCGGCGAGCCGCCTGACGCCATCATCGACGCCCTGCTCGGCATCGGCGTCTCGCGCCCTCCCGAAGGGCGGGTCCTACAGGGCATCGAAGCCATCGGCGGATCTGCAGCCCCATGCCTGAGCATCGACCTGCCATCGGGCTTGGACGCCGACACGGGGCGCACGCTTGGACAGAAGGCCGTGACGGCAGCGGCCACCCTGTCGCTGCTGACGCTCAAGCCCGGGCTGTTCACAGGCGCCGGCCGTCGGCACGCCGGACAGGTCTGGCTCGAATCGCTGGGATGGGACGCGCCGTGCGCGCAGGGTGCAGCCGCCTGCGGCCCGAGCGCCCTATTGCTGGGTTCGCAGCACGAGCAGCCCGCCTGGTCGGTGCGGACCGAGGAGCAGCACAAGGGACACTTCGGCGACGCCGTGGTCATCGGCGGGGCCGCGGGCATGCCAGGGGCTGCCCGGCTTGCCGCGCATGCAGCCCTGGCCGCCGGTGCGGGACGTACCTTCCTGGTCTCGCTCGATGCCGCCGCACCTGCGGGCGACCCGCTGAGACCGGAGTTGATGTGCCGTCGGCCCGCTGCACTGCAGGACGAAGCGTGGCTGGGGCAGTCCACGGTGGTCTGCGGCTGCGGCGGCGGCACTGCCGTGGCCGAATCGCTGCCACAGGTCTTGCGGCACGCCGCTCGCCTGGTGCTCGACGCGGACGCGCTGAACGCCATTGCCCGTGATCCTGCCTTGCAGTCCATGCTGCAGGGCCGCTCGGCGGCAGGCAGATGGACCGTCATGACACCCCACCCGCTGGAAGCGGCTCGCCTGCTCGGCTGCAGCACGGCCGACGTGCAAGCCGATCGTTACGCCGCTGCCGCAGAGCTCTCTCGACGCTGGCAGTGCACGGCCGTGCTGAAAGGATCGGGCACCCTGGTCGACACACCAGGCCTGATGCCCGCGGTCAATCCCACCGGCGGCCCCATGCTCGCCACCGCAGGCACCGGCGATGTGCTGGCCGGATGGATCGGCGGCCTGTGGGCCCAGGCCCCGCAGGGCTGCGGATCGGAACGCGAGCGCGCACACGAAGCCGCCTGCGCCAGCGTGTGGCGACACGGGCGTGCAGCGGAAAGCGGTTTCCTCGGCATGCCTTCGGGCCGAGCGCTGGACCTGATCGAGGCCATGCGGTCGAGCGCCCGTCGCGAGTTCGGCGACGGCAGGCCCTGCCCGACCTGAACCACACTCGGGTCATGCGCGCGAAAGGGGGGCGCAAACGCAGGGACGTCTGTCGAAGGCAAAGCCGGGGACGCCGCCCGCACCCCGGCCGACGGGCATACCACGCGGCGCTCGTGGAACCTCCTGCCGTGACTCGCAGATGCAGGCGCCGCTCGGACGTCAGCGCCGTGCCCGCCTGGCTGCCTTCGTGCCCCGGCGGTTCCCTGCGGGCTTGCCGGGCCCCGCCCCGGGCGCGGCGGCCACCGAGGGCTGACGGGTCGCGCGCGTCTTGCGCGCCGCCGCCTTCAAGGCCCGATCTTCGGCCTTGACGCGCTCGAGCGCCTCCACGGCCGAACCGGAGGCGTCGCGAAGACCCGCGGCGCTCGGACGGGTCGTCGAGGCGTCACGCACCAGCCGGAAGTCGATCCGGCGGCTGTCGAGGTCGACGCGGCTGACCTGCACCCGCAAGCGCGTGCCGACACCGTAGCGCATGCCGCTGCGTTCGCCACGCAACTCCTGCCGGACCTCGTCGAAGCGGAAATACTCCCCCCCGAGTTCGGTCACATGGACCAGCCCATCGACATGGAGTTCGTCAAGGGTCACGAAGAGCCCGAATCCCGTCGCCGCAGACACCACGCCCGTGAACTCCTCTCCGAGCCGGTCGCGCATGAAACGGCACTTCAGCCAGGCGACCACATCGCGCGACGCTTCGTCAGCGCGCCGTTCACACGCACTGGTGTGAGTGCCGGCAGCCTCCCACACGGCCAGTGCGGCGGAGGCGCCCGGTCGCGGCGCACCGGCGCCCGAGGTGGGCAGCCTGCCGGCACGCCCCTCGACCGCAGGCACTTGTGCAGGCACCAGGCGATAACGGCGCTCACCCAGCAAGGCCTTGATCACCCGGTGCACGAGCAGGTCCGGATAGCGACGGATCGGGCTGGTGAAGTGCGTGTAGGCGTCATAGGCCAGGCCGAAGTGACCCGCGTTGTGGGGCGAGTACACCGCTTGCTGCATCGAACGCAACAACATCTGGTGGATCTGCGCGGCATCCACACGGTCGCGCGTGGCCATGGCGATCGCCTGGAACTCGCCCGGCCGGGGTGTCTCGCCGACGGTCATCCCGATGCCCAGGGCGCGCAGATAGGCCTGCAGCGCGACTCGCTTTTCCGGTGTCGGTCCCTCGTGGACGCGGTACAGCGCCGCGTGGCCCGCCCGATCGATGAAGTCGGCCGCGCAGACGTTGGCTGCGAGCATGGCCTCCTCGATCAAGCGGTGTGCGTCGGTGCGCACCCGGGGCACGATCTTCTCGATCCGGCCGGATTCGTCACAGACGATCCGGGTCTCGGTGGCCTCGAAGTCGACAGCCCCCCGATGCGCTCTCTGCCTGAGCAGGGCGCGGTACACCTCGTGCAGGTGCACCAGATGCTGCACGAGATCCGCACGACGCCGCGCCTCGACGCCCTGCGTGTTCGACAGGATCGCGGCCACCTCTTCATACACGAGCCGCGCATGAGACCGGATGACCGCAGGGTAGAACTGATAGGCCGAGATGGCGCCTTCGGCGTCGACGACGATGTCGCACACCATCGAAAGCCGTTCCTCGTCCGGGTTGAGAGAGCACAGTCCGTTGGACAAGCGCTCCGGCAACATCGGGATGACGCGCCGCGGGAAGTAGACCGAGGTGCTGCGCTCGTAGGCATCGACGTCGAGCGGCTCGTCAGGTCGGACGTAGTGGCTGACATCGGCGATCGCGACGATGAGGCGCCAACCCGCCGTCCCGGCGCCCGACTCCCGCGCCGCCGCCATGGGCTCGCAATAGACGGCATCGTCGAAGTCGCGAGCATCTTCGCCGTCGATCGTCACCAGAGGCACGTCGGTGAGGTCGACGCGGCGGCGCCGGTCGCTGGCCCGGACCTTCGAAGGCAAGGCCTCGGCCTGCGCCACGGTCGCGGCGGAGAACTGGTGCGGGACACCGTACTTGCGCACCGCGATCTCGATCTCCATCCCGGGATCGTCGATCTCTCCGAGCACCTCGACCACGCGACCCACGGGCTGGGTATGCAGCGAGGGCGGCTCGGTCAGTTCCACGACCACGATCTGTCCGGCCTTGGCGGGCCCGACACCCGGCCTCGGGACGAGCACGTCCTGACCGAAGCGCCTATCCTCCGGCGCGAGGATCCAGTGGCCACCTTCGTTCAGCAGACGCCCGATCACAGGCGTCGGGCGCCGCTCCAGGATGTCGAGCACACGCCCCTCGGGGCGTCCCTTGCGGTCCTGGCGGACCACACGCACCCGCACCCTGTCGCCGTGCAACACGGCACGCATCTCGGCTGGCGGCAGATAGACGGCAACCCCGCCGTTGTCCGGCAGCACGTGGCCGTGGCCGTCACGGTGGCCTTCGACCACGCCTTCGCTCTCGGCGAACAGGTCGGCGCCCACCGGACGCGCATCGCCCGACGGCGGCATTGAGGAACTCTTTGTAATGATGGTATAGTCCTTGACTTCTGAAAGCCCAGGTGGCGGAATTGGTAGACGCACTAGTTTCAGGTACTAGCGGGTAACTCCGTGGAGGTTCGAGTCCTCTCCTGGGCACCACCCGACAGCCAGCAGGTTGTCGGTTCGGATTGAAAGCCGGCTTCCAAGCCGGCTTTTTTCTTGTCTGCGGGCCTTCCCCCTGTCCTGACGGCCGGCCGCTGATCGCAACGCCAGGCCTGCGAACCGCATCGCAGGTGCCATCCGCAGGGCCGGGCTGCGGATCGCGGGAACGCCACGACCTCGCGTAGCGCCAGCCGCGAGATGGACCGATGCTCGATCAGATTGCGTAGCGCCTGGCCAGCGCTTCGGGCCGAAGGTTGTCGTACTCCTCGAATGGCTGGTGGATCCAGGGGCTCGTCGGCAGCATCTCGACGAAATACTCCGGCACATAGCTCGAGGCGCCCTTGACCCAGATCACCGCGGTTCGAAGCTCCGCGATCGAAGGCATGCCCCGCAGGCGATCCACCACCGCCCGCAAGGTCACACCCGAGTCGGCCAGGTCATCGACGAGCAGCACACGACCGGCCAGGTCGCCCTTGGGCATCGTGATGTACTTGGCCATGTCCAGCCGACCCTGGATCGTGCCGGCCTCGGCGCGATACGAACTGGTCGACATGATGGCCAGAGGCTTGTCGAAGACCCGTGAAAGCACGTCACCCGGGCGCATGCCTCCCCGGGCCAGGCACAGGATCTGGTCGAAGGACCAGCCCGAATTCGCGACCTTCAATGCGAGACGCTCGATCAGGCGGTGGTACTCGTCCCAGGACACGTACAGGTGCTTGCCATCGTCGGTGAGCATGGTGGGATCCTCAGTGGCTGAAGTTCAGGTCAGGAAGGGATGGCGAAGCACGATCGTGTGTTCGCGATCCGGGCCGGTCGAGACCATGTCGACCGGTACGCCCACGGCCTCCTGGATGAACTCGAGGTAGCGGCGGGCGTTTTCCGGGAGCTGCGACCACTCGGTCACGCCTGCAGTGCTCTGCGACCATCCTGGCAGCTCCCGGTAGACGGGTCGACACGCCGCGATCTCGTCGGCGTCCAGCGGCAGGATGTCAACCGAGCGGCCGCCCAGTTCATAGCCGGTGCACACCAGGATCCGGGGCAGTCCATCCAGCACGTCGAGCTTGGTCACGCACTGTCCGGAGATGCCGTTGATGATCATCGAGCGCCTCAGCGCCGCCAGATCGAGCCAGCCGCAACGGCGCGCCCGTCCCGTGACGGTGCCCCGCTCCTGCCCGACGCTGGACAGGTGGTATCCGACGCTGCCCGGCGCGTCGATGGGCAACTCGGTCGGGAAGGGACCGCCACCCACCCGGGTCGCATAGGCCTTGGTGATCCCCAACCGGTAGTGCAGCATCTGCGGCCCGACACCCGAGCCGGCAGCCGCATTGCCGGCCACGCAATTGCTCGAGGTGACGTAGGGATACGTCCCGTGATCGATGTCGAGCAGCGTGCCCTGTGCGCCCTCGAACAGGAGGTTGTCCCCTCGCAGATGACTCATGTGAAGGGCGTGGCCCACATCCGCCATCATCGGCCGCAGCAGTTCGCCGGCGCGCAACGCCTGCTCGACGATGGGCCCCGGGGCCAGTGGCCGCGCGCGCAGCGGGCCGGCCAAGGCGGCATTGTGAAGATCGAGAAGCTCCTCGATACGCGACGCCACGCGCTCAGGATGCTTGAGATCCTGCACACGCAAGGCGCGGCGTGCGACCTTGTCCTCGTAGGCCGGACCGATGCCCTTGCCCGTGGTGCCGATCTTGCCGGTGCCGACGGACTCCCGCAGGGCCTCGCGCGCACGATCCACCTCGACATGGAAGGGCAGGATGAGCGGGCATGATTCACTGATGTGCAGGCGCGACCGGACGTCGACGCCGATCGCTTCCAGTCGCTCGATCTCGGACAGCAGGTGTGTCGGGTCGACGACGACGCCGTTGCCGATGTAGCAGGCCACTCCATCGCGCATGACGCCCGAAGGGATCAGTTGCAGCGCCGTCTTGCGACCCTTGATGACCAGCGTGTGGCCCGCGTTGTGGCCCCCCTGGAATCGGACGACGCCCTGGGCGTGGGTGGTCAACCAGTCCACCACCTTGCCCTTGCCCTCGTCTCCCCACTGCGTACCGACGACCACCACGTTGCGGCCGCTGCGGGCCGGCGTCATCGGGACAGGAATTGCATGATTCATCGTGGACCTTCAGACCGCGCGCAGCACCCAGCGCCCGGAAACATGCTCGAGGACTCGATCGAAACCGCGATCGTCATCGTGCGCCTCTTCACCCGGCAATTCGAGCACCACGGTATGCCCGGCCTCACGCAACTGCCGCACGGCTGCCTTGAGTTGCGGATCCTCGCTCCAAGGGGCACGGACGCACGCAGGCTGGGCAACCGGCGTGCCGCTGGCCGCCAAGGCCTTCACGTCCAGGCTGAAGCCTACGGCGGGACGGTTGCGTCCGAAGATCGCACCGACCTCGTCGTAGCGACCGCCGCGTGCCAGCGCGGTGCTCGCCCCCGGGGCATAGACCGCGAACCGGAGTCCGCTGTAGTAGCCATAGCCCCCCATGTCGGCGAGGTCGAAGCTCACGTTCAGGTCAGGGAAGTGCCGGCGCAGGTGACCGCCCAGGCGCTCGAGGTCCTCGAGCGCTCGCCGGATGAGGGCGCGGCCAGGCAGACGCTCGGCGGCCAGTGCCAACACCGATGCATCGCCGTACATCCCGAGCAAGGCAGACAAGGCCTCCCGGCTCGCATCGTCCAGCGGCGGCGTGAGGTCGCGCAGGGCCGCCGTGTCCTTGCGAGAGACCGCGCCCGCCAGTTCCTGGAGGCGCTCGGCCTCGAGCGCGACCCCGGCAAGCAAACCACGCAGGATCCGCGCATCGGCCAGATCGACGGTCAACTGACCGGCACAGGCGCGCGAGACCGCATCGAGCGACAACTCCAGGACCTCGATCTCGGACTCCACGCCAGCATGACCGTAGATCTCCGCACCGAACTGCAGCGGCTCACGCGATGCATTGGCGGTCGAAGGCAGGGTGTGGACGACCGGCCCGCAATAGCACAGCCGCGTCACGCCAGGGCGATTCAGCAGGTGCGCGTCGATGCGGGCCACCTGAGGGGTGGTGTCGGCCCGAAGACCCAACGTCCGACCGCTGACCTGGTCGACCAGCTTGAAGGTCTGGAGGTCGAGTTCGCTGCCGGTGCCCGACAGCAGGGAATCGAGATGCTCCAGCAGCGGCGGGATCACCAGCTCGAACCCCCTGCGGGATGCGAGGTCGAGAAGATCGCGTCGGAGATGCTCGACCTGAAGGGCGCCAGCCGGCAGGATGTCAGCGAAATGCTCCGGCAGGAGCCAGGCTCTGGACATGGGTCCACGAAAAGGCAAAACCGTGATTGTAGGGGGCAGCCGCGATCCGGCCGATGTGCCAACCGGGCACCCAGGACGCGACGCGGCCTGCGGGGCGACCAGGCCGGGCGCTATCGGAAGATCGTCAGACCACCCCGGCCAGGAGCGCGACCACGACTCCCGCACCGACACCGAGCAGGCCGATGAACCTGAGTTGCCCGTCGCGAAGCGCAAGCCCGCTGCGCATGAGGCCCGCCCAAGCCGCAGGCGCCAGCAGCATCGGAAGCCCCTCGACGATCAGGAGGCCACCCGCCAGCGTGAGGACGAAGGGCAACTCCAGCAACACCAGAGCGCAGCCGCAAGCCGCGAAAAACCCGCCGAGCCAACGTAGTTGCGGCGCTCCAGCCAGCAGCGCCGTCGAGATCAACCGCTTCCAGGACGCAGGCGCGACGAGAGGCAGCACCCCTTCCAGGCAGAGCACGCCCGCCAGGACGACCCACAACGGACCGTCGGCCATCAGGCAACCTGCGCGCGCGCCATCCGGTCGACGACCGACGGGAAGCGGACGGGGACGTCAATTGCGCGCTGCAGGGGCGCCCCCGGACGCGCGCATCGCCTTGAAGAAGTCGGAGCCGGGCTCCAGCACCATGACATCGGAACGGTCCTTGAAGCTCGCGCGGTAGGCCTCCAGGCTGCGATAGAACTGCGCAAACTGCGGATCCCGTCCGAAGGCGTCTGCGTACAGCGCCGATGCACGCGCATCACCCTCGCCCTTGATCTTCTGTGCAGCCCGATACGCTTCTGCCAGGATGACCTCGCGCTGCCGATCGGCATCGGCCCGGATCTTCTCGCCGTCGGCCGTGCCCTCGGCGCGCAACGCGTTGGCGACCTGCTTGCGTTCGGACTCCATGCGGCGGTAGACCGAATCGGTGATGTCGGCCACGAAATCGACGCGCTTGATCCGCACGTCGACGATCTCGATGCCGAAGGCACTGGCCTCGTCGGCCAGACGTGCGCGCACGTCGTTCATGACACGGTCGCGCTCACGGGACAGCACCCCCTGCACGTCGCGCTTGGTCACCTCCTCGTTGAAGGCCGCCTGCACGACAGGACTCAGGCGGTTCTCGAGGTTGCGCAGATCGGTCCCGTTGTTGCGGATGAACTGGCGTGGCTCGCTGATGCGCCACTTGACGAGCCAGTCGATCACCAGACTCTTCTTCTCCGCCGTGAAGATCGGACGGGTCTCCGGGCTGTCGAGCGTCTGCACGCGCTTGTCGAGAAGGACGACGTTCTGGAACGGCGGCGGAAGCTTCCAGTTCAGGCCGGGCTCGGTGATCACCTGCTTGATCTCGCCGAGCGCAAACACCACGGCCACCTGCCGCTGATCGACGATGAACAGCGTCGAGCCCAGCAGCATCAGACCGAGCACCAGGCTGGAGGCAAAAAGTCCGAGACGATTCATGGATCGGCCCTTTCAAATCGGAAATCTGTCACGACACGCCGCACCACAGGCATCGGGACGCGGCGGGTCGACGGTTCGAGGCGTTCGCGCCCGTGGCTCAGCGGGACTCCCGCTCCCGGGCACGCGAGACGTCCCGCGTACGGGCGTCGATCACGGCAGCCGCGGGCGGCAACGGCGAGCCCAAGTCCGGGGCAGGCGCGCTGGCACCTGCGGTTGCGCCGGCCTGCTGCACCAGCCTGTCGAGCGGCAGATACAGGAGGTTCGAGCCGCTGCGGCTGTCGACCATGACCTTGGTCACACTCGAATACACCTGCTGCATGGTCTCGAGATAAAGACGGTCGCGGGTCACCGCCGGCGCGCGCTGGTACTCGGCCAGCACCGAGCGGAAGCGCTGCGCATCGCCCTCGGCCTGAGCGGTGACGCGCGCCCGGTAACCCTCCGCCTCTTCGAGCAGTCGCGCCGCAGTGCCTCGCGCCCGGGGGATCACGTCGCTGGCGTACGCCTGACCCTCGTTCTTGAAGCGGTCGCGATCGGCGCCCGCCTTGACAGCGTCGTTGGAGGCGGCCTGCACCTGCTCGGGTACCTGCACATTCTGGACATTGACGTTGGCGATCAGGATCCCGGCGTTCAGCCGGTCGAGTTGCGCCTGCAGAGACTTCATCAGGTCCGTGGCGATCGCGTCGCGCTGCTCGTACAGCACCTGATCGACCTTGCTGCGGCCGACGATCTCCCGGACCGCGGACTCGGCCGCCTGCACCACCGCCTCATCCGGTCGGTTGTTCTCGAACAGGTAGGCGCGGGCGTCCTTCAGCCGGTACTGCACGGTGAAGCGGATGTCGACGATGTTCTCGTCCTCGGTCAGCATCGAGGAGTCACGCAAGCCCGTCGCGGGCACGACGGTGTTGCGGCCGACATCCACCGACCGAAGTTGCGTCACCGGCACGGTCTCATGGGCCTGGAAAGGATACGGGAAGCGCCATTGGAAGCCAGCGTCGACCGTATGGCTGTACTTTCCGAAGGCCGTCACGACCGCCTGCTGCCCCTCCTGGACGATGAAGAACCCGCTGCCCAACCAGATCAGCAGCGCCACCCCGGAAATCAGGCCGGCTCCGATGCCTGCGCCCTTCATGTTGGGGGGCGTCATCGGCGGACGGCCGCCGGACGGTGGCTCACCGCCGGAGTCGCCCCTGCCCTGGCGCTTGCCCGACAACAGACCGTTGAGCTTGCGATTGAAGTCCCGCCACAGTTCGTCGAGGTCGGGCGGGCCGTCCTGTCGCCCGGCCTCGATGGGCTGCGGCCGTGCCGGTGCGATGCCGATGCGCTGCAAGGCACGGCGGGAAAGTTCCGACACCAGGGCGCGGACGGCCAGCCAGGTCTCGCGCCGAGCCGACATCGGCGGGGAGGAAGCGGGAAGCAATATCTTCATGGCGATACGCCGAGGCGCTGGAGTTCAAATCTTGGAAGGATCGCTGCGTCAGAAGTTTCCTGACGGCTCGCAGAGGCCGCACGACCGATGGCCGCGCGCAGAATGTCCAGGCCGACCCCTTGCAAGGCACTGACGAAGATGCGCTCGACCCGACGCCCGTCCGGGAGTTCGATCCAGTCGCTTGCGTGGCGGGGCACGGCCTGAGCCTCCATGCGATCGACCTTGTTGAAGACGACGATCTGCGGCACCTGACCGGCATCGATCTCCTCGAGCACACGGCCGACCTCGATCATCTGTTCGTGGAAGCCGGCGCTCGACGCGTCGACGACATGCAGCAGCAGATCGGCGTCCGAGGCCTCCGACAACGTCGCCTGGAAGGATTCGACGAGCCGGTGCGGGAGATCGCGTATGAAACCCACCGTGTCCGACAAGGAGACCGAGCAGGCTGCATTCTCGAGCCAGAGTGATCTCGTCGTGGTGTCGAGGGTGGCGAACAACTGATCGGCCGCATAGGCGCGCGCCTTGACCAGGGCATTGAACAGGGTCGACTTGCCGGCGTTGGTGTAGCCCACCAGGGACACACGGAAAGTCCCGCTGCGCGTGCGTGCCCGGCGCTGCGTGCCCCGCTGTCGCTTGACCTTGTCCAGCCGCTGTTTCAGCGCCTTGATGCGCTCGGTGATCATGCGTCGATCGAGTTCGATCTGGGTCTCGCCCGGCCCGCCGCGCGCGCCAATGCCCCCACGCTGTCTCTCCAGGTGCGACCAGCGGCGCACCAGACGCGTGGACAGGTATTGCAGCCGGGCGAGTTCGACCTGGAGCTTGCCCTCGTGGCTGCGCGCGCGGTCGGCGAAGATGTCCAGGATCAGCGCCGTGCGGTCGGCCACCGGAACCCCGAGCAATCGCTCGAGGTTGCGCTGTTGCACCGGGCTCAGGGCCTGATCGAAGATCACGCCCTGCGCGTGACACTGCGTCACGACGCCACGGATCTCCTCGGCCTTGCCGCTGCCGACGAACAAGGCCGCGTCCGGCGTCCTGCGTCGCGCCGTCACCCTGGCCACCGGTTCGTCACCCGCCGACGCGGCCAGCAGCGCGAGTTCATCCAGCGTCGGATCGAAGAACGCGCCCTGCCCGAGGTCGACCCCGACGAGAACGGCTCGCGGCGCCGGCGAGCTGGGCTGCTCGTTCAGGTCGTCAGGATTGCTCAAGACAGCGGTGAGCCAGGGGCTGGCGCAAGGGTGCTTGCCGGGGGCGGGGCGTCAGGCCGCCGGCGCGTCGTTGGGGTGGAAATTGACGGGGCGGCCCGGCACGACGGTCGAGATGGCGTGCTTGTAGACCATCTGCGTCACGGTGTTGCGCAGCAGCACCACGTACTGGTCGAAGGACTCGATGTGTCCCTGCAGCTTGATGCCGTTGACCAGGTAGATCGAGACCGGGATGTGTTCCTTGCGCAAAAGATTGAGGAACGGATCTTGGAGGAGTTGACCTTTGTTGCTCACGATATGTTCCGTGATGGAAGACTTCGCACCTTATCACATGGGGTTCGGCCTGCTGCGCGCAAGGGCGTCGCGGTCGCGGGCCGGCCTGCCCATGAACCGGCGGCGCCGATCGCCGCGGTGAGATTCAGCGCGGCTGCACGAAAGGATTGTCGGCAGAGCGCATCTCGACACGCACCGGCGTGCCCACCAGACCGAACTTGTCCCGCAGACGGCCGACGAGGTAGCGCTTGTAGGCTTCGGGCACGTGGTCGAGCGATGTCCCGTGGACCACGACGATCGGCGGATTGCTCCCGCCCTGATGGGCGTAGCGCAACTTCGGCCGGAAGCGACCGGCCCGGGGCGGCTGCTGGTGGGCGACCGCGTCACGGAGCACGCGATTGAGATCGGGCGTGGACATCTTGCGTGTCGCCGAGGCGTGGGCCTGCAGCAAGGACTTCCACACCGGGCCGAGGCCCTGACGTTTCAGCGCCGAGATGTGCAGCACCGGTGCGAAATCGAGGAAGGCCAAGCGCTGGGCGATGGATCTCGCGACCATCTCACGCTGGTAGGCGTCCACCGCATCCCACTTGTTGATCGCCAGGGCCACGGCTCGACCCGACTCGAGGATGTAGCCGGCGATGTGGGCATCCTGCTCCGACACGCCCTGCGTGGCGTCGAGCAGCAGCAGCACGACGTTCGCGTCGGCGATGGCCTGCAGCGTCTTGACGACCGAGAACTTCTCGATCGCCTCGAAGACCCTGCCCTTGCGCCGCAAGCCGGCCGTGTCGATGAGTTCGAACCGACGTCCCTCCCGCTCGAACGGGATGCTGATCGCATCGCGCGTGGTGCCAGGCTGATCGTAGGCCACCAGGCGCTCCTCGCCCAGCCAGGCATTGATCAGCGTGGACTTCCCCACGTTGGGGCGACCCGCCACCGCCAGACGGATGGGGTGCGCAGCCTGCTCGCCGTCTTCGGGCGCGAGTTCGTCGTCCCGGGTGTCGCCCTCGGTCGGCCCGAGTTCGTCGAGCGCGGTCTCCACCAGACTGCGCACACCCTGACCGTGCGCCGAAGACACCGCCAGCGGGGTCCCGATGCCCAATTCGAAGAATTCGCCGAGCACGGGCGCGTCGCGCATGCCCTCGGCCTTGTTGGCCGCGAGGATGACCTTCTTGCGTTGGGAACGCAGGTACGAGGCGATGTCATGGTCCTGCACCGACAGGCCGGCCCTGGCATCGACGACGAAGATCACGACGTCGGCCTCGGCCACCGCCTGCCGCGTCTGCCGGGCCATCTCGCGAACGATCCCTGTCTCACTCTCGGGCTCGAAGCCCCCGGTGTCGACGACGATGAATTCACGTGCCCCAAGGCGCGCATCCCCATAGTGTCGATCGCGCGTCAGCCCGGGGAAATCGGCGACGATCGCATCCCGGCTGCGGGTGATGCGGTTGAACAAGGTGCTCTTGCCGACATTGGGCCGGCCGACGATGGCGATGACTGGTTTCAAGGAAAAGGCCCGACGGATGCGCGAGGCGGGGTCGGCACGTCACTCGGGCCGGAAGGCATGCAGCCCCCCTGTCCGGGTGGTGACGAGGATGGTGGCCTCGGAGGCCGTGGGCACCCCGACCACCGGGCTGCCGTCGGTGCCCAGGCGCAGCAGCGGCTGACCCGTCTGGCGGTCGAGGAAGTGGACCAGACCCTCGAAATCACCGAAGACGAGCGTACGCCCGCTCAGCAGCAAGCCGCTGAGCGCGCGGAAGACGAAGCGGTCACTCGACCAGAGCAACTGGCCGCTGCCTTGCTGCCATGCCGACAGCCTGTCGGAGGCATCGCCTGCCACGAGCAGGTCTTCATCGGCGGCGATCGGCTGACTGCCCGTGACGTTGCGCGCCCAGCGCAGGCTCGCACGCGTCACATCCACACAGCCCACCGACGACTGGAACGATCGCAGGCACACCGAGGGACCGAGACGCACCGAAGGCCCCACCAGATCCGCCAGGCGTTCGACCTCGTTCGTGCCGCGCGGAGAGGACACGGATGCCTCCCACAACACGGTGCCGCGCAGCGGGTCGATGCCCGCCAGCCGTGGGCCCTGACCCACCAGCAGGGTATTGCCGTGCGGGGCCAGCACGCCGGCCTGGGAGAGCGACAGCGGATCGCCCGGGCGCTTCAGGCTCCACAGGCGCTTGCCGTCCAAGGCATCGAAGGCGCTGACCGACCTGTCCACGCCGAGCACGAAGACGCGCTCGCCGGCCACGAGCGGCGCCGTCAGGACCCCGCCGGGCAATGGCGCCTGCCACGCAGGCTGGCCGCGGTCGAGGACGACAAGGGCATGGTCCCGCCGCACCACCGCGACGTGCCGGCCGTCGGTGCCGACCCCGGCCGACAGCGCCCCCCCCGTCCTGGCACGCCAGACCTCCTGACCGTCGGCTGCACGCAGCACCAGCACGGTGCCGTCGTCGCCTGCCGCATAGAACAGGCCCTCGCGGGAGGCCACCGAGAGCGGGAAGCCGATGCCCGGCAGTCGTTGCGTCCACACCCGGCGACCGGCGATGGCCGGCAAGAGCGGCTCGAGCCGAGTGGGCGTGGGCCGCCCCGCGGTGCACCCGGCCAGTCCAGCAAGACCGAGCCAGGCGCCCCCGGCCAGCAGGCGACGTCGGAGCATGCGCGTCATGAACGACCTGGAACCCCAGGACCCTCGCTGTCGGGCGCGGCAGGAGGCGTTTCGCCCAGCGCGGTCAACTTGGCCTCGATGACCCGGCGGTACTCGACCGACGACGGCATGGCCTTCAGCGCCGCGCGATAGGCCTCGGCGGCCGGCCCGGCCTGCCCTTTGGCCATCAGGACATCGCCACGGCGATCGGCGCGCAGGGATTCGAAACCCTCGGGCAGGGGACGCTCGAGCACCTGCAGGGCCTCGTCCTGGCGGCCCGCATCCAGATGCACGCCAGCCAGTCGCAACGCCGCGACCGCGCGAACCCCCTCGTCGGCTGCCTTGTCGAGAACCCACTGCAGCGCCGTGACGGCATCCGCCGGGCGGTTGCCGTCCACATGCAGGCGCGCCACCAGCAAGCCACCGTGCGCGGCCCACTGGGTGCCAGGGAAGCGATCGCGCAGGTCGCCGAAGATGCGGCTGGACCGCTCGGCGTCGGCGGCCAGGACCGCCCGGTCGAGTTCGTCGAAGAGCGCAGCGGCCTTCACCGCCTGGTCACGCTGGTACCAGTTCCAGCCGTTCCAGGCAGCGAAGCCGGCCAGCACCGCGATCACCGTCCAGGTCAGCAGGTTTCCCCACCGCTGCCAGAAGGCCTTGAGCGAATCGAGTTGTTCCTGCTCCTGCAGGTCGAGGGATGTGGCCATGGGTCATCGTCCGGTGGGGCGGCGGATTATGCGACGCGCAGTCCCGGCGCCCAGGCAGAGGCCTGCGCGATGGACAGTTCGCGTTGGGGAGATTGGGGATCGCGCAGCGGCTTCAAGGACACGCAGCCACGCGCCAGTTCGTCCGCGCCGAAGATCAGGGCGAACCGGGCGCCACTGGCGTCCGCACGCCTGAACTGGCTCTTCATGCTGCCCCATCCCTCGCTGGACGCGGCGTGCAGCACGACCGACAGGCCATGGTTACGCAAGGTCTCGGCCAGGGACAGTGCCGGGATGGCGGCGGCCGGGTCGGGGACGACGGCGTAGACGTCGGCGGCGGGTGCCTGCGGTCCGAGGCCCAATTCACTGACGAGATCGAGCACCCGCTCGATGCCCATGCCCCAGCCGACGCCGGGGGCCGGCTTGCCACCGAGCATCTCCACCAGAGGGTCGTAGCGTCCGCCGCCACAGAGGGTCCCCTGTGCGCCCAGCCGATCGGTCACCCACTCGAAGACGGTCAGGTTGTAGTAGTCCATCCCCCGCACGAGGCGTGGATTGACGACGAAGGGCTGCCCCGCCGCCTCCAGTCCGCGCCTGACCATGTCGAAGTGCCCGAGCGATGCCGTGCCGAGGAAATCCATCAGCTTCGGCGCCGCGTCGACCACGGCCGCCATGGCCGGGTTCTTGGTGTCGAGGATGCGCAGCGGGTTGCTGTGCAACCTTCTGCAGGCGTCGGCGTCCAGTTCATCGCGGCGGGACTCGAAGTGGGCGATCAGGGCCTGTCGATGGGCCCGACGCTCATCGGGCTGTCCGAGGCTGTTGATCTCCAGTCGCAGCGGCGGCAGTCCGAGTTCGGACCAAAGTGCACGCGCCATCAGGATGATCTCGACGTCGATCTCGGCTCCGGGGAACCCCAGGGCCTCGACGCCCACCTGGTGAAACTGGCGATAGCGCCCGCGCTGGGGGCGCTCGTGGCGGAACATCGGGCCGACGTAGTACAGCCGCTTGCCACCGTCGTGCAGCAGGTTGTGCTCGATCGACGCCCGCACCACGCCAGCCGTGTTCTCAGGCCTGAGGGTCAGCGCATCCCCGTTCATGCTGTCGACGAAGGAGTACATCTCCTTCTCGACGATGTCGGTGACCTCGCCGAGGCCGCGCACGAACAGCGCCGTGGGCTCGACGATCGGCGTGCGCACGCTCCGATACCCGTAGCGATGCATCACGCGGCGCACACACTGCTCGAACCACTCCCAGGTCGCCGAGCCTGGCGGCAGGATGTCGTTCATGCCCTTGACGGCGCGCAGCGGCTGGGATCGGGGCCGCGCGGTGGAGGAAGCAGCGGCAGAAGGGGTGGAAGCGTCTGTCATGGTGTCGGTGGCGCGCCGTGCAGCGATCCGCGCTGGCACGGCACGAGAGTGATGGAGGAGACTGGCCCTGCCGCTGTCCTGGCACGGACCCGGGCGGCAGTGTTCTTGCGACGTCAGGCGCCCGCGGCGACCGGCGCGCCGAACCGGCGCTCGATGTAGTGCTCGACGATCCGATGGAACTCCTCGGCGATGCCGTCACCCCGCAGGGTCATGGCCTTCTCGCCGTCGATGAACACCGGCGCTGCCGGCGCTTCACCGGTGCCCGGCAGGCTGATGCCGATGTCGGCGTGCTTGCTCTCGCCGGGACCGTTGACGATGCAGCCCATCACCGCCACCCGCAACGTCTCGACGCCGGGATAACGCTCGCGCCAGACCGGCATCTGCGCCCGCAGGTGATCATCGATGCGCTTGGCCAGTTCCTGGAAGGTGGTGCTCGTCGTGCGTCCGCACCCCGGGCAGGCGGTGACGCTCGGATTGAAACTGCGCAGCCCGAGAGACTGCAGGATCTCCAGGGCGACCGCAACCTCCTGCGTGCGGGACTCGCCCGGCTGCGGGGTCAGGCTGACCCGGATCGTGTCACCGATGCCCTCCTGCAGCAACACGGAGATCGCCGTCGCCGAGGCGACCGTTCCCTTGGTGCCCATGCCAGCCTCGGTGAGCCCCAGGTGCAGCGCGTGATCGCAGCGGGCGGCCAGCGCGCGGTACACCGAGATCAGGTCCTGCACCCCACTGACCTTGCAACTGATGATGATCTGGTTCGGATCCATCCCGAGTTGGCGGGCTTCCGCTGCCGACTGCAGGGCCGATTGGACGAGAGCCTGGTACATCACCTGCTGCGCCGTCCACGGCTGGGCGCGTCGGGCGTTGTCGTCCATCATCGACGCGAGCAGTTCCTGGTCGAGGCTGCCCCAGTTCACACCGATCCGCACCGGCCGATCGTGGCGCATCGCCGCCTCGATCATCTGCGCGAACTGCGCATCCCGCTTGCGCCCCTTGCCGACGTTGCCCGGGTTGATGCGGTACTTGCTCAAGGCCGAGGCACAGTCGGGGAACTGGGTCAGCAGCGTGTGACCGTTGTAGTGGAAGTCGCCGACCAGAGGGACGTCCACGCCCATGCGGTCGAGTTGCTCGCGAATGTGGGGCACCGCCCGCGCCGCCTCCGGTGTGTTGACGGTGATGCGCACGAGTTCGGAGCCGGCGAGCGCAAGCTCCTTGACCTGGATGGCGGTTTCGATGACATCGACCGTGTCGGTGTTGGTCATCGACTGCACCCGCACCGGCGCGTCGCCGCCGATGGTCACCAGCCGGGCGCCCCAAGCCACCCGCGCCTGGCGCGATCGGCGCGGCAAGGGGCTGGCCGGCTCGATCAGGGGGGCGGTCACATCGCTGTCCATGCCGTGCATCCTCATCCGCCTCATTCCAACGCGAGGCGCGCCACATTGTCCCGCGTCCAGGGAGCCAGGTCGACCGTGCGCCCGCGATCGATGAGGACCGTGGCCGACGCGTTCCCGAGTTCCAGCCGCAAGGGCCGGCGCGGGTCGATTTCCAGCGACTCGCCGGTGGCGAGCGTCCTTTCGAACAGGATGCGGCCGTCTGCGTCGGACACCCTGACCCAGGCGGGCGCATCTGCCTTCAATCGGGAGCCCTGCTCGCCCGCGGTGGCATCGGCTGTGACGGAAGCAGCGCGGTCGGGATCGGTGCGAGCCATCCCACCAGCCGAGGCGACCGCGGTCGTCCGGGCAGCGTCGGAGACGGCTGCGGGCGCGTCGCCGGACGACACGACGGGCGCACCACCCGGCGAGCCTGACACGGATGCGGCCGCCTGCGACGGCGGCGCAGGGACGGATCCCAGCGCCGGCCCTCCCTCCGGCTGGACGCGCCCGACACCCGACATCCACCCACCGACCGCCGCGAGGACCACGATGAGCAGGAGCGCCAGGAGATACCGGGTACGACGCCGATGGCCGGACGAAGATGGACGTCTCTGGCGCAGCGCGCCAGCACCCCGGTGCCCACCCAGCCCGGCATTCACCTGCTCCAGCCGTCGACCGACGGATTCAGGGCGGGGCAGAAAGCCCAGCACCTCGCCCGGCTCGATGCGCAGCGCCCGGCACTGCGCCTGCGCGAGCGCCCTGGCGAAAGCCAGGTCGGGCAGGTCATCCAGGCGGGCGTCCTCGAGCGCCTGCAGCCGTCCTGGCGGGACCTTCAGCATCCCCGCCATCGTGTCCACCGACAAGCCGGCGGACTCCCGCGCCGATCGAAGGCGCAGCCCGGCGGCGACGGCATCCGCCGTCGAATCGTTCACCGCCCCCTCTCCATCGGCAACCCGAGGCCCGGAAAGCCGCACGCCAACGCACGGGCACGCGGCTCAGGCGTCGGCGCGAGGAACGGCAGCACCACACAGCAAGCGCGAGACGCAACGCATTCGAACGCGCGCCACGCACCCACAACCGGGCGGCAGGACCGCCCGACCGATGCCCCGCCCCCGGCGGCCAGGCCCGCGTCGCCTGCTGCCTTCACGTCCGACAACCGCTCACTCATCGTAAGACCCCCTGGACAGGCGGCTGGCGGCGGCCGATCCAGGAAAGCGCGCCTGCAAGAGACCCGCCCAGCGCCGTGTCGCCGACTCGTCCCCAGCCCGGTGCGCCAGCCGGACGGCCAGCCACAGGACAGGTTCGGTCAAGGTCTCGGCCTGCTGCAACAGGGGCTCCAGCCGTGCACGCGCAGCCTCGCTGCGGCCCGACGCCATCAAGGTCAGGGCGAGGTGATAAGTCGTCACCGGATGGGCAGGCTCGAGCTCGTCGGCGCGGGCCAACGCGTCCAAGGCGGCCTCCAGTCGTTGGGCGGCACCGAGGCAGACGCCGCGGGCGCGCCAACTGCGCGCGGCACCGGCCGGCGCCGACCGGTCGATCGCCGCGAGGAACCAGGCATCGGCCTCCTGCCACCGCCGCAGTTGGCAGAGGAACCATGCGTAGTTGTGCACGACGTCCGGGTCGCGTGGCGTGAGTTGCAGGGCACGGCGGAAACTGTCTTCGGCCAACGCCACCTGTCCCATCTGTCCGTAGATCAAGCCCCGCAGGTTCAAGGCCTGCGCGAAGTCCGGCTTGATGGCCAGGGCGCGCTTGACTTCATCGAGTGCTGTCGCGGCCTGACCCATCGAGAAGTAGCCGGATGCGAGTTCCAGGCGCACCTGGGCCAGGCGATCGGCATCGGTCTGGTCGGAAGCGGTTCGCAGGTCCGGGGGACTGCCGGACAGCGCGCAGCCGCAAAGCAGAACGCTCAGGAGCATCGACAACCGCCACGGCGTCGGCAGCCGCGGCGGCCGGCTCGGGGCTGACACGGGCAGACGCCGGATCATGCGAGGGAAGCGGGCTGCACGACGATCGGGATGCTGCGCGGGAGCCGGCTGGCGACATCCGTGCGATCGCGGACCTCACCCGCCAACTGCCCGCAGGCCGCATCGATGTCGTCCCCCCGCGTCTTGCGCACCGTGGTCACCACCCCGCCGATCTGCAGGATGCGCTGGAAGGCCAGGACCCGCTCCCTGGGCGATCGTCTGAGACCCGAACCCGCAAAGGGATTGAAGGGAATGAGATTGAGCTTGCAGGGGACGGCTGCAGGCGACAGGGCCGAACGCCCCGTGACGAGCGCCAGGAGTTCTCGCGCATGGGCATCGGTGTCGTTGACGCCGTCGAGCATGCAGTACTCGAACGTGATGACGTCACGCGGCGCATGCCGGAGGTATCGCTCGCAGGCCGCCATGAGTTCACCCAGCGGGTACTTGCGATTCAGTGGGACGAGTCCGTCTCGCGCCGCGTCCGAAGGCGCATGCAGGGACACCGCAAGCGCGACCGGACAGTCCTGCGCAAGGCGGTCCATCATCGGGACCACACCCGACGTCGACACCGTCACGCGCCGCCGCGACAAGCCGTAGCCGTGGACGTCCAGCATGACACGCAGGGCCGGCACCAGCGCAGCGTAATTCTGCAGGGGCTCGCCCATGCCCATCATCACGACGTTGTCGATCGCGCGCTCTCCCTCGCCGAGCCCGAGCCGCTGTCGCAGCCGCCGCTCGGCAAACCACACCTGGGCGACGATTTCCCAGGTGCGCAGGTTGCGGCTGAACCCCTGGTGTCCCGTCGAGCAGAAACGGCACCCCACCGCGCAACCCGCCTGCGAGGACACGCACAGCGTGCCGCGCCCGGTCTCAGGGATGAACACCGTCTCGACGGCATCGCCGCCACCGACATCGAACAGCCACTTGACAGTGCCGTCGGACGACACGTGCTCGGCACGCACCGGCAGGGCTTCGACGACGAAGCGCCCCGCGAGCTTGTCGCGCAGTGACTTCGCCAGATCGGTCATGCGGTGGAAGTCAGCCTCTCCGGCCCGGTGTATCCACCTGAACAACTGGACGGCCCGGAATCGCTTCTCCCCGATGGACTCGCACAGCGCGACCATCGCCTCGAGATCGAGGTCGAGCAGGTTGGACGGGGAATCGGCGGGCTGCATGGCTGGGCTACGAGCGGGCCGCCCAACCGGCGCGACGGACGTCGCCGCCGCCCGGTGGGCTCAACGCCCGTGAATGTTCATGCCGGGGAAGAAGAAGGAGACCTCGACGGCCGCGGTCTCGGGCGCGTCGGATCCGTGGACCGCGTTGGCATCGATGCTGTCGGCGAAATCGGCGCGGATCGTGCCCTTGTCGGCCTTCTTCGGATCGGTCGCACCCATGAGCTCGCGGTTGCGCGCGATGGCGCCCTCGCCCTCGAGCACCTGGATCATGACAGGGCCCGACACCATGAAATCGACCAGGTCGTTGAAGAACGGCCGGTGCTTGTGCACGGCGTAGAACGCCTCGGCCTCCCGACGCGACAGATGGGCCATGCGAGCGGCCACGATCTTCAGGCCTGCCCCCTCGAAACGGGCGTAGATCTGCCCGATGACGTTCTTTGCCACTGCGTCAGGTTTGATGATCGACAGTGTGCGTTCGATGGCCATGTGTGAAACCTCCAGGGACCGTGCCTGATGAAGAAAAAAACTCCGGGATTCTACCCGGCTGCCGTTCAGCGACGGCGACCGCCCTTGCCGGGACGCGCGGAGCGCAGGCCCTTGGCGGTCTTGAGGAAGGCGTCGGCACCGATGTAGCCCACCGACGTGCGCATCGGGTCGGGCTGAGCTCCGGCCGCACCGGCTTTGCCGACCTTGCCCTCCTTGCGAGGGCCGGCCGGACGCTTGCGCTGGCTGGGCCCACCGATGCCGCCGCCTCCGCCAGGCCCGGCACCGCCGCCTCGGCCCTTCTGGACGAAGCGTCGGTCATAGGTCTGCTGCAGCGGATTGGGGATCGGCCCCCCCTCGTCGTCGACGTCGGCACGGGAGCGGCGTTCAGCTTCGGCTGCCCTGCGATCGTAGGTCTGCACCAAGGGGTTCGGGATGGGCCCACCTTCGTCGTCGACGCGTCTGTGCCCACGGGGCTTCTGGGCCGCACGCCGGTCGAAGGTCTGGAGCAAGGGATTCGGGATCGGCCCGATCGGCTCGTCCCGCTCGTCGTCCTGACCGGTCTGTACCGCATCGACCTCGGGGCGGCCGGGCCTGGGGTTGTCGGCTTGACGACCCTTGCGTCCACGCCGCGAAGCTCTCGGCCCCCTGGCCTCATCGCCCTCGTCCGCACCGCCACCGCGCGCAGGCGCGGACACTTCTCGCAGCGTCTTCACGTCCTGCGGCGAAAGATCGACCCAGGCCCCTCGGCGCAGGCCGCGAGGCAGCACCACCGATCCGTAGCGGATGCGGATCAGCCGGCTCACGGCATGACCGACCGCCTCGAACAGACGCCGAACCTCCCGGTTGCGCCCCTCGGCGATGACCACGCGATACCACCGGTTGGCGCCCTCACCGCCCCCGTCCTCGATGCTCAGCAGGGTGGCGACCTGGCCGTCGATGTCGATGCCCGACAGCAGCCGCTGCCGGCCCTCGTCGCCCAGTTCTCCGAGGATGCGCACCGCGTACTCACGTTCGACGGCGAAACGTGGGTGCATCAGCCGGTTGGCAAGATCGCCCGAGTTGGTGAAGAGCAGCAAGCCTTCGGTGTTGATGTCGAGCCTGCCCACGGACTGCCATTTGCCACGCGGCAGACGCGGCAGGCGCCGGAAGACGGTCGGGCGCTGCTGCGGGTCGTCGTGCGTGACGATCTCGCCCACCGGCTTGTGATAGGCCAACACGCGCGGCGGCGGCGCTGCGATGTGGATCTTCACCGGCTTGCCGTCGATCGCCACCCGGTCACCCCAAGACACACGCTGGCCGGTGTGTGCCGGCTGTCCGTTGACGCTGACACGACCCTCCGCGATGACCTGTTCCAGGTCACGCCGCGATCCGACGCCCGACTGCGCGAGCACCTTGTGCAGCTTGGGGGCGTCCGGCTCCGGAGCCAGGATGCGCTTCGCCACGGGCATGTCGACCTGGGCCTCGTCGCCGGCGACGTCGTAGGCACCCGAGACCACCTCGGCAAACAAGGCATCGGCATCGATCGGCAACGGCTCGGGCGAGGAAAGCGACTCGCCCGCCTCGGTGGCCGCTGCGTCCTCTTCGTCGGATGCCAAGGCGTCACTCACGGCAGCGGCTGGTGACCGATCGGCATGTCTGCGAGATCGCCGACGCGGCCGCTTCCGTCTGGAACCAGCGGGCGCAGCGGGCTCGGCCCCATCGGCCCCATCGGCCCCAACGGCCCGATCGGTCCCATCTGCCGCATCTGCCCCA